>JAANMY010000015.1_pt1 | contig 179118 bp, 161 predicted proteins | sample 7279691 | NCBI WGS metagenome assembly JAANMY01 (sample SAMN14094543, study PRJNA606508) | bioreactor metagenome | isolation source: A lab-scale SPAN reactor treating ammonium-rich wastewater day 388 | place: Ireland: Galway | collected 2018-02-07
CACCCAGAGCCTGGGGTTCCAGTTCAAGTACACAGAGCTGGACAAAGCCCTGCACGCCGCGCTGTACGAGTAGAGGAGCATGGCCGGTGGACTTCGGGTGGGCCCGACAATCTTGTCGGGCCGGCGAAGCGCAGCGCAGCCGAGCTTGTCGCGCCAAGACGGCGCGACCGCCGACAGGATTGTCGGCGCCACCCAACAGTTTCTGGTGGCCGAGGCGGGACTCGAACCCGCACGAGGGAAACCCCTCAAGGGATTTTAAGTCCCCTGCGTCTGCCATTCCGCCACTCGGCCACTTGCTGAAGGGTAGGCTTGGCGCGCCGCCGCACAAGGCGTCAGCTCCATTGCTCCCAGCCGTTGATCCGCGGCCAGCGCGCCTGCACCTCGATGCCGCCGTCCACCACGTAGTAGCCCGGGTGCGCCGCGGCCGTCATGCAGATGTGATTGGGCAGCACGCGCAGCCTGTCGCCGGGCGCGAGCCGCTGCGGCATTCCTTTAACGAAGCCGTGTTCCTGGTTGGCCTTGGCCACATAGGCCCCGGGCAGCAACTCGCCCTGCAGGTTCAGCACGAGGCCGTAGCCGATGTCCGTGCCGTGGCGCTGGGCGCTGGCGTCTTTCGACAGCGCCAGGCCGCCGGCGTCGATCAGCACGCGATCAGGGTAAACGCCGATCACGCTGGCCAGCACGCTGACCGCCAGGCGCTCAAGCGGCAGCGAGTTCAGCCCCACCTGGTCCAGGTCGCCGAACATGTAGACACCGGGGCGCATCTCGCTGACGCCATCGAGCTCATGGGCATGGGTGGCCGTTGGTGTTGAGCCTACGCTGACCGTCTCGCAGGCGTGACCGGCCTCGCGCAGGCGCCCGGCGGCGAACACGGCGGCGGCGCGCTCCTGCTCCGCTATCAGCGCGATTGCTTCCACGCCGGCGCATCCGTACGAGTGGCCGGCGTGCGTCAGCACACCCGCGAGTTGCAGGTTGGGGGCGCTCAGCGTTCCGGCCAGCCCGGTCAGTTCCGGCGCGTCGGGCTGCAGGCCGCCGCGCCCGTCGCCGCAGTCGATCTCGATCAGCACGCCCAGAGGGCGCGGCAGCGTCGTCGCCGCTGCACGGGCCGCCAGCGCCTCCGCGACGGCGGGGTTGTCCGTCAGCACGTTCAGCTTCGCGCCGTCACGCACCAGGGCCAGTGCTTCCTCGATGCGCGCGGGCGCCAGGCCTACGGCGTATGTGATGTCCGTGAAGCCGTGCGCCAGGAAGTAACGCGCCTCCGTCAGCGTCGAGACCGTGATGCCGCCGTTTTGCCCGGCCGTCGCCACACGCGCGACCTCGGCCGACTTGGCGGTCTTCATGTGCGGGCGCAGCTGCACCCCAAGGCGCGCGGCGCGCCCGGCCATGAAGCGGGTGTTGGTTTCAAGCCTTGACCGGTCAAGAACCAGGGCCGGGGTTGGCACATCCTTCAGGTCCATCGCCCCAGTATGCCGCGGCGGTTCCATGCAAGCTATCCTGCGGCCCATGGACTGGGAGACTGTCCAGGAATACGTGCGCCAGTACGGCTACTTCGCCGTCGGCGTCGGCACGTTCGCCGACCAGTCCGGCATGCAGGCGTTCGTGGTCGCGGGCGGCGTGATTTCGCAGGTCGCGACCGGCGTGTCGATTTACGGCGTGATCCTGGCGGGCGCTCTCGGCAGCTTCGTGTCGGACATTCTTTTCTACGGCATTGGTCGCTGGCGCGCCGACTGGCTTGACCGCATCGTGCGCTCCGAGAAAGGCCGCGCGCGCCTGAAGGTGCTGGAAGACGGCATGCACAAGTGGGCCTTCCCCCTGATCTCGATGGGCCGCTTCCTGCCCTGGATCGGGCGGTTCGTGCCGGCCGCGGCGGGCCTGCGCAAGGTGGAGTTCCGGCGCGTGGTGCTGTTCGCGGGTTTGGGCGCTTTGGCCTCGGCGGCGCTGTTCGGGATGATCGGCTACTTCGCCGCCGAAACCGTCGAGCGCATGGGCAACTACTCGGCCTGGATCTGGATCGGCGCGCTGCTGGTCAGCTTCCCCGTGGCGGGCTGGGTGATGAAACGCTTCGACGCGGCCGTGCAAAGGCGGCTGAAGCTCGACAAGAAAGCGGAAGAAGAAGCAACCGGTTTCCCTGATTAGCCCTGCGTCAGCCGGCGACTCGATACTTCGGATGGCAACCGCGAAGTACCGCAAAGGACCGCTAAGTGCCGGTGCACTGGATCAATCGGAATGGGCCAGACTTCGGGGTTTGGGCTGAGTGAGCCGAAACCACTGGTGGAAACCGGTGGACACGTTTCGTGCATCGGCTCAATCGTGTGCAGCCGTGTTTACCCGTGGTGCAAACGCATCGGATGTCCGCTGGTTTGCCACCGCACTCTGGGAGAGGGCTTTACAGAGACCGTTTCTTCGCGGTTGCAAACTCGATTCCAACTGCAAACAGGCCACGAAAACACAAAAGCACAAAACAACTGCACACGAAAACTGCAGGCAGGTTTTGTGGCAGTACCTTTCGTGTTTTCGTGTTTTCGTGGCCCAATGACGCGAAGAACGCTTAGGCCGCAAAGGACTGCGGTGCGGGGCTTGGATACCCCCTGTTCTCTCGCTTTCGCCAAGGCTGCGCCATGCAGCAGTTGCAGTGCTTCGCGGTCCTTGGCGGTTCTTAGCGGTTGACCAAAGCCTGCTAGCGGCCCAACTCGCCGGTGGCTTTCTGCAGCTGCAGGCGGGCGCGCTCGAGGCCGATCTTGGATTTCACCAGGTCAAGCTCGGCCTGGGTCAGGTCGTTCAGGGCCTGCTTCACCTCGTAGCTGGTGGCCAGGCCCGCCTTCTGGCGCTCCTGCTCCGCCTCGTAGGTTTCCACCTGCAGGCGGCGCGACTCCTCGGCGGCGTTGACCGCGCGGCGCGCGCTCTTGATCTGGCGCACGGCGTTGGCGACCTCCAGGATCACGCCGGTCTCGGTTTCGCGCGCGCTGAGAATCGCGCTGCGCTTGTTGATCTCGGAACGGCTGAGATTGGCGCGCCCGGCGCTGTTCTGCAGCGGCACGCCGAACTTCAGCGCGAAGCCGTATTCCAGATTCTCGAAGTCGTCCCAGCTGTTCAGCGAGTCGTCAAACTCCACGCCGAAGCCCTTCACCGTGAAGTCCGTCTCCAGGTCCAGCGTGGGCAGCAGGCCGTACTCACCCATCTCGATCGACAGGCCGGCGTTTTCGATCTGCTTCGCGGCCTGCCGGATCTCCGGGCGGCGGCGCAGGGCCGCCTTCACTTCCTCCAGCAGGTTGGGTTCATCGGCGCCGACCCGCGAGGTGTCGGCCTCGGTGGTGGCGTCGATCACGATGGCGTAGTTGTCGAACAGGGCGTAGCCGTGGATCAGGTCCGGGTGGATGGCGCGCAGCAGCTCGTCGGTGCGCTGCTCGACCAGCGCCTCGGCCTGGATGATCGAAACCTGCTGCCCCTTCAGGTTTGCCTCCTGGGCCAGCACGTCCAGCCGCGTGCCGATCTCGGCCTCGAGGCGGCTCTTGGCCAGCTCCAGCGCGTCCTTGGCCAGGTCTTCCTGGCGGTACAGCACGTCCAGCTCGCCCTCGGCCTCGACCAGGTTCCAGTAGGCCATGGCCACGGCCAGGGCCTGCTCGTTGCGCGTGACCTCAATCTGCCAGTCGGCGATGGTGCGGTTGTTCTCGGCGATCCAGGAGTCGCCCAGGTTGGGCACGAAGCCGAAGCCGTTCAGCAGGTGCTGCGTGACCTTCAGCGTGGTGGACGGATAAAACTCGAAGGTCTGGAACGGGTTGTTGCTGTCGTTGCGAACAAAGCTGCCCGTCACGTCCAGCGTGGTGCCCGTGGCGAACGGCAGCGAGGCATTGATGCCGTAGGTGGTGCGAGCCGTGATGTCCTTGCTGCGGCTGTCGCCGGGGAAGCGGCTCTGGATCGCCTCTTCACTGCGCGAATAGCTGATGTTCGCGCCCACGAAAAAGTCCAGGTTCGCCCGGGCGGCCATCACGTTCGCGGCCGCGACCTCGGCGTTCAGCTGCTCGAACAGGACGGCGCGGTTGTGCGTCATCGCGAGTTCGATGCAGTCGTCGAAGGAAAGCTTGAGCACGATGGGCTCGCGCCGCTTCTCGAGCTCGTCGGGCTTGACCTTGTTGGCCTTGGGCTGGCGCAGCATTACCTCGTCGAGCGCGTTGCGGAACGCCTCCGACGGTTCAATCTGCTTCACACTGTTGTGGCACGAGGCCACCAGCACGCAGGCAAGGCAGAACAACGGGACAAGCTTCTTCATCTTCAACCTCGGGGCGCGAGTATGTACACACGGGCGCGGAGATTCAAGCCGAACGCGGCCCACACCGCATTTTCGACCCGTGCTTGATGCCCCGCCGCAAACGGGCCTATACTCTGGAACAGGGCCCGGTGACAGGACGTTATCAGGTCAGGGACACACAGGCCCTCGCGGACCATTGGAGCTTACGGATGTCGAAACCGGCGCCCGCAGAAAATGAACTGATCTACGACTGGAACCACGTCGGCCATGACGCGATTCTCGATCGTAAAAAACCCGTCGCCTTCGACGACGAAACGCTGCGTGACGGACTGCAGAGCCCCTCCGCCATCAACCCAACAGTCGAGCAGAAGATTGAAATCCTGCGTTTAATGGAAAAGTTGGGCATCGACCGCGTTGATTTAGGTCTCCCCGGCGCCGGCCCCCAGCACGTGGACCATATCGACGCCCTGCTGAAAACCATCGTCGATGAAAAAATGCGCATCAAGCCCGGCTGCGCCGTGCGCACCGTGGTTTCCGACATCGAGCCCATCGACAAGCTGCAGCAGAAGTTCGGCATTCCCATCCAGGCCAGCGCGTTCCTCGGCACCAGCCCCATCCGCCAGTACGCCGAAGGCTGGACCCTCGACAAGCTGATGTCCACCATGGAGACGGCCGTGAAATGGGCCGTTGAGCACAACATCCCGGTGATGTTCGTGACGGAGGATACGACGCGCAGCAAGCCGGGCGACATCAAGGCGCTCTACAGCCGCGCCATTGAGCTGGGGGCCTACAGCATCTGCGTGTGCGACACCTGCGGCCACGTCACGCCCCACGGCGTGCGGCAACTGGTGAAATTCGTATTCGATGAAATCGTCAACCCGGCCGGCAAGGGCACGCTGGTGAACTGGCACGGGCACAGCGACCGCGGCCTGGGGCTGATGAACGCGCTCGCGGCCGTGGAGGCCGGTGCGGACATCATCCACGGCACGGCGCTGGGTTTAGGCGAGCGCGTGGGCAACACCCAGATGGACCAGCTGCTGGTGAACCTGAAGCTGCTGGGGCTGATCGACAACGACCTCACGCACCTGGCCGAGTATGTGCGCAAGGCGCACGAATACACAGGCGTGCCCCTGCCGGAGAACTACCCGGTGTTCGGCGCGGACGCCTTCGACACAGGCACAGGCGTGCACGCGGCCGCGGTGATCAAGGCCAAGAAGAAGGGCGACGACTGGCTGGCGGACCGCGTGTACTCAGGCGTGCCCGCCGGCGAATTCGGGTTAGAGCAAAGAATCCGCGTAGGCCACATGAGCGGCAAAAGCAACGTAATCAGCTGGCTGGAAAGCCACGGCTACGAAGCCACAGAGGACAGGGTTGCCAAAATCCTAGAAGCCGCCAAAGCAAGCAAGAAGCTGCTAAGCGACGAGCAACTCAAGCAGTTGGCGAACTAAAGACAAGTCGGCTTATGAGAAATTACAAGTACGGAACCAAGTCGCCGTACGACGCGTCAATCGATGCGCTGGTTGATGATCTTGCGAATCCCGCAAGCGACGTGCGTATGGCTGCATTGTTCGGACCTTGGGGTTCTGGAAAGTCCACTGCTCTCTCGTTCGTAAAACAGCACTTTGATGCCGAGGGGCGCGGCAAAGGAAAGATGACTCATGTGGAGGTGTATGATGCTTGGGAAGAACGATACTCCCCAACTCCTATTCTGAACGTTCTAGCCAAACTAGTTGAGCCCGATCCTCTGAAGGACTGGACAGAGCAGCTTAGCGACGGAATGCGGGAGCGGATAGCCGCGATCATATCCGGCAGGGGCGCTCGTTACGGCGGGATTCTATTACGCCTCCTCGGCAAGTTTGGCCCCAAAGAACTGAGGGATGACGAGAAAGCTCTGGCGGAGAACTTAGAAGAACTCGATCCCGAGGTGGCTGTCCTCTCGGACATTCAAAATCACGCACATACTCGCAGCGTTTATGCAAGTCGGGGTGAACTGTTTCAGAAGATTGAGGAGTTGGCCCTCGCTAAACGAAGCCTGAATGCAGCTGACAATTTATGGGTTATCGTTGACAATTTGGATCGTTGCCCCAGCAACCAACTTCTAGATCTGCTTGAAGCCTTTCAGTACTCGGCCGGGCTCAAGTCCGTTCGACTGTTGTTTGCGCTTGATCCAATCGCCGCTGCTAAAGCGATTTGCAGTCGCTACCCGAGTTTCAGCGAGGCGGATGCAACAGCGTACCTAGATAAGGTTTTTTTTCCGATCCATAGGATGCCAAAGTTCAACGGTCAGGAGATTGCTGCGATTCTGAACCACAACCGTGGCCAAGAAGTCCTGGCACTTATCAGTCGCCGGACCGGCGCGAACGGCCTTACGCTGAATCACATCGCCTATGCTTGCGAAGCGCTCTTTGCGAACAACGCCCGCCAAAGCATAAATTTCATGCATCAATTCGCCAGTTGGGCCGCTCAGTATTCCACTTTGAGCGGGCTACCGTTTGACGGTGATTGGTTTTGCACGGCCATCGCCATAGGCTTAGTCGGGGCGAAACCAGAAGTTGCGAGGCTGCTCGTCGGAGACCCTCAACGGTTCCACCGCCTGATTCATGCGGGAAATCCCAAAGAAAGGACAGGCCTTCCGTTGGAACTGGAACCGTGGCACGCAAGGATGGACGCGGTCAAAGTCTACTCAGAGTCAGACCCAATCGCACAGCTGTTGGCACAAGACCCACGATTGTATCGGGCTTTGGGTGCGTTCATACGGCCAGGAGATTCGCAAGCCAAAGGGAACTCCAGAGCGGAGCAAATGGCCGTTCTGATGAAGCGTCTACTTTCGATGTAACGCGCAGGTTCACCGGAATGCGCTACAGTGCTCACCATGCACCGGTGGCCACCCACAGATGCATCCATATTCGTCGCTCTATGTCTTGCCTTGACACTGTGCATGTGCTCCCCTTCGAACGCTCTTGCTTCCGGGCAGGCGGCGTTGAACCAGCAAGGGGCGCGGGAGGTTGATGCAATCGAGGCCTCCCTCACGAAGGCCTCGACCGCCGAAGAAGAGAAGGCCGCCTTCTCCCAGCTCAACCACCTGTGTCTTGACAGCCCCATGACCTACACCCTGGCGACTGGTACTGCTTCCCCATCGGCCCGCAGGGCCCGTCTGGGATAGCCGGGGGCGTGAGCCCCCGGAATGCTAAACCGATTTGTTGAGCGCCCGAAGGGCCGCCTGGAGGGCTCCATGGGCGCTTTCGGCGGCCCTTCGGGCGCGCGTATTTGCGCTTCCACTCCGGGGGCTGACGCCCCCGGCTACCTTAGAGGGCCCCCTTTCGGGGCCCCAACTCAGGCGAACCTGTACCGGGCCCTTCGTCCGCAGATCAACGTTGGAACAGCTCGCAACCGGCCAACGCAGTTCAGGCGCGCCGCGCCGCTCATTTCAGCCCCGCGATGAGCGTCCCGGCAGGTCAACGCGTGAATACTTCGTGGTAGATCCGCAGGTTGGCGGCGCCGGTCCAGACCCTTATGTAGGTGTTGGCCTTCAGCGTGGGCGTCACCCTTGACGACCAGCCGCCCACGCCGTTGGCCAGCGTCACGTTGTTCCAGCCCGTGGGCCAGCTTGCCAGCTGGCTGTAGTCGTAATCGATGATGTACGGCTGGCCGCTGATCCCGCGCATGAAGCTGAAGGTCTCCTCCGTGCCGGCCGTGTACAGCGCGGGGATGGTGTCCGTGGCGCCGTCCTCGGCCATCATCGCGCCGCCGTAGGTCCAGGCCGCGCCGTCGCTTGAGGTCGCCAAGTTGATGTCGCTGGTCGGATCCAGGTAGCCGTTTATAGCCGTGGCCGAGCCCGCGTGGCGGATGAACGTCATCAGGTAGCCGCCCCCCGGGCGCGGGGCCACGAACGGGAACTGGTCGTTCTCGGTGGCGTCGTTCAATGCTGTGATCTCCGCGGGCGCGCTCCAGCCCGTGGCCACGCCGATCGAATCACGGCCGGTCGAGGTCACGTGAAACAGGCCGCGCGTGGCGTCGCCGCTGCGCATCTCGCTGTCGAAGTAGACATGGAACACGCCGCCGATCACAAGCATGTACGGCACGAAGTCGTCGCTGACGCCCGTGGTGACCGGCTGCTCGTTCGCCGTCAGCCAGGTGATGCCGTCGGGGCTGCTGTTGTACCACACCGTGCGCGTGCTGGCGGTCTGGCGCATCCAGACCATGTGGTAGCGGTTGGTGTCGTACAGGATGGTCGGGTACCAGTCGGCGTCGGGGTTGTCGGTGACGCGATAGGGCGGGCTCCAGAACTGACCTTCGCTGCTGCGCATCACGTAGATCTCGTCGTTGCCGTCGCGGTTGCTCAGCCACGCCAGGTAAAAGTGGCCGAACGGGTTGAGGATGATGCAGGGGTCTTCATCCTTGGGGCTGGCGGCCGGGTTGGCCGGCGACAGCACTAAAGCACCGGCGGGCGTCAGGCCGTCGTGGGGACCGGCCGCGGTGCCGCCTCCGCTGTCGTCTTCGCCGGCGCAGGCGGCCAGAAGCAGGCAAAGCAGGACGGCTCGTCGCATGGTTCACCCCCGCAACATGGTAGATGACCGCCCCTACGCAGACAAACGTCACTGGCTACACTCCGGGCATGAAGCTTCGGAATTCGGCCAAGGGGGTGGTGGTGCATGAGGGGCGCGTGCTTTTGACGCGCTGCGTTGACCACACCGGCGACTGGTACTGCTGCCCCGGCGGCGGACAGGAGCCCGGCGAAACCCTGGCACAGGCCGTGCGGCGCGAGTGCATGGAAGAAACCGGCGCGCTGGTGAACGTGGGCGACATGCTGTGCGTGCTCGAGTTCCATGACCACCACAACGGCCACCACGCCATCGAGTTCTATTTCGCCTGCACGCTCGAAGGCGGCGAAATCGGCATGGGCGCCACGCCCGACACCGGCCAGGTGGCCGTGGAGTGGATCGCCCCCCACCAGCTGAAAAGCATCGACCTGCGCCCCGCGGACCTGGCGCCCGTGATCCGCGAGCTGAAGGGTTTTAAATACCTCGGCGACGTCTCCAGCCGCCTGCAGCGCGTGGACCCGGCCCAGGGTTGACTTCTCGGCTTGATCGAATCGCCTTTATGACGTACATTATTACGTACGTTTGAAGGTGCTGATATGAAACGAATAGACATTACCCGCGATATCCGACCCCTGACCGAGTTTCGTTCCAGGATGGCCGACATGGTCAAGGAACTCAACACGGCCAATCGCCCCCTCTTCCTGACTCAACACGGCCGCCCCGTTGCGGTGGTTTTGGCGCCGGAAGACTACGCCGAACTGATGGAAAGGTTTGAATTCGTCGAAGCCGTCAAGAAAGGCGAAGCTTCACTCGACGCCGGCAAGGGCATCAGTCGCGCCAAGGCCGTCGAGCAGGTCCGCAAGGCGCGACGCAAATGAAACTGCAATTCTCGCCGGATGCAGTCGCCGACATCATCGAGTACGAGGCGCTCATCCGACGCGACAATCCCTTGGCTGCCGAGCAGTGGACCGAAAGCATTTTCGAGCACGCCGATCGCCTGCTCAACTTTCCCAACAGCGGCCGCATCGTCCCGGAGTTCAACCGCCCTGACCTTCGCGAAGTTTTGGTGCACTCCCACAGGGTTGTGTATCGCATTCGGGGCAACTCGGTACAGATCGTCCGCGTCTATCATAGCGCCCGCCTGCTGCGCGAATCCGATCTAGGTGAGGAGTAGCCCGTGACCGCAAACCGCGTCGTGATTGTGGGCGGGGGGGCGGCCGGTTTCTTTGCCGCTATCACTTGCGCGGAGGCCGCGCCCGGCGCGGACGTCACCATCCTGGAGAAGTCGCCGCGCTTTCTGTCGAAGGTCAAGATCTCCGGCGGCGGGCGCTGCAACGTGACCCACGCCTGCTTCGACGCGCGCGCCCTGGCCGCCCACTACCCGCGCGGCGAACGCGCGCTGATCGGCCCGTTCAAGGCCTTCCAGCCGGAAGACACCATCGAGTGGTTCCGCAAACGCGGCGTCGAATTCTACACCCAGGAGGACGGCTGCCTGTTCCCGGTTTCCGATTCCTCGCAGACCATCATCGACTGTTTCGTCACGGCCGCGCAGAACGCCGGCGTGAAGCTGCGCGCGGGCGCGGGCGTGGAGGCAATCAGCCACGCGGACGGCCTGTTCACGCTGACACTGACCGGCGGCGAAACCCTGCAGGCCGAACAGGTGCTGATCGCCACGGGCGGCTGTCGCACGGCCGCAATGGGGCAGCTTGCGGTTTCGCTCGGCCACACCCTGGAGCCGCCGGTGCCCTCGCTGTTCACCTTCCACATTGAAGTGCCCTGGGTGCGCGAGCTGGCCGGCATCGTGATCGAGCCCGTGGAAGCCGCGGCCGTCGGTTTGCGCGAGCGCGGCATCCTGCTCTTCACCCACTGGGGCGTGAGCGGGCCGGTGATCCTGCGCCTGTCGGCCTGGGGCGCGCGCAAGATCGCGGAGGCCGACTACCACTTCCCGCTGACGATCAACTGGCTGCCCGGCCTGACACACGAGGCGCTGCACGGCCGCCTGGCGCACCTGCGCGAAAGCAGCCCGGCCAAGCTGGTGGTGAACACCCCGATCGCGCCGCTGACTGCGCGGCTGTGGGAATCACTGGTGCTGGCGGCCGGCGTGGCGCGCGAAACACGCTGGGCCGAGTTGTCGAAAGCGCAGCAGCACGGGCTGGTGAACCAGCTGCTGCGCACGGAGCTGCCCGTCAGCGGCAAGAGCATGAACAAGGACGAGTTCGTCACCTGCGGCGGCGTGCGGCTGAGCGAGGTGGATTTCAAAACCATGCAGAGCCGCATCGTGCCCGGCCTGTATTTCGCCGGCGAACTGCTGGACGTTGACGGCGTCACCGGCGGCTTCAACTTCCAGAATTGCTGGACCACCGGCTGGCTGGCCGGCAACGCCATGGCCCGCAGCGCGGCCGCGGGGTAACCTGCGCGTATGCCAACCTGGTGGTTCGTTCGACACGGTGAATCGCTGGCCCAGGTGAATCAGTGGACGGGGCCGGATGCGGACACGCCGCTCTCGCCCCTGGGCGAGCAACAGGCCCATGAGCTCGCGCCGCAGGTCGCCGAGTTGCCCATCCAGCGTGTGCTGGTCTCGCCATTCCTGCGCGCCCGACAGACGGCCGAGCGCGCGATGGCGAAATGGGGTCCGGCTCAAAGGGGTCAGGCTCCGCTTGCGGTGCCTGACCCCTTTGCGCCATCCACCTCGCCGCCCGTAAAGGGGTCAGGCACCTCCGCTTCGCTCCGGAGCCAGACCCCTTTGAGCCAGACCCCTTTCCTGACCGTTTCCGATCTGCGCGAGCGCCACTCCGGCGACTGGCTGCGCTTTCCGCAGGACGAAGCGATGAAACGCCAGCTCGCCACCTGGGATTTCGTGCCGCCCGGCGGCGAGAGCATCCAACAGGCAGCACTGCGCGGCCTGCGCGCCCTGGCCGAGCTCGACGGCGACCACAACACCATCATCTTCGCCCACGGCCGTATCTTGGCCGGCGTGCTGGCGGTGCTGGACGGGGCTGACCTGGGTCAGCCGATTCACGCCCTGCCCAACTGCGTGGCGCTGGCCCGTGAGGTTGCGCGGGGTGTGTGGCGCGAGCTGGCGGAGAACCTGCCGGGAATGCCGCCGAAGTTGTAGGCTGTGCGCAAAAGGGGGAGCCCATGAAAACCGTCGTTGCGATCTGCCTTGCCGCGTTCGTGCTGGCCGGTTGCGCAAGCTGGCCGGACCGCGGGCCCGATTACTGGAAACAGTTCGTGGAAGAGCACCCGCCCTACTCGGTAGAGAGCACGGAGTTTTTCCCCTTCGGTGAAGTGGATCGCACGGTGTGGCTCGAGGAAGACTCGAAGTTCACCTTCAAGTTCGTGGAGACCATGAACACCGCGCCGCTCTGGATCATGGAAGTGCGCGAAGACCGCGGCGGCTTCTTCATTTTCCAGGAGCGCGTGTACGACGGTTCGGTAATCCGCGCGCGCGAACGCAAGGTGGAGTTCACGCTGTCTGAAGCCGAGTACGACCAGGTTCGCAACGTGATCATCAACAGCGGCTTCCTGAGCGTGCGCAGCAACTTCAACGGCAACGAGGAAATCGACTGGAACGTGGGCGTGCGCTGCGGCAACGACCTGAAGTCAGTCGAGTTCAACGGCGCGTATCCCAACGAGGCGCGCCAGGTGGTCTACGGCGTCTACGACATCGTGGTGAAGCCACGCTACGCCGAGATGGCCGAGGCCCCCACCTTCAAGCCCGACGACTGGAAAACCGCGCCCGAAAACCAGCCGCTGCGTTGACCCACTTTCGTTTTGCCATTACGTAAAGCTTGTGCTTTACTTATCTCATGGCCAACGCCAAGCGCAGACGGCCGGAAAACGCCAGCGGCGACTTCTTCGTCGATGAATCCTGCATTGACTGCGCCACCTGCCGCTGGATGGTCCCCGAGGTCTTCCATGAGCAGGGCGGCATGTCGGCCGTCTACCACCAGCCCGAGGGCGAGGCCCAGCTGCGCGCGGCCTTGCGCGCCGTGGTGGCGTGCCCCACGGCCAGCATCGGCGTCAGCGCGCCTGCCACGCGCGCGCTGCTGAAAGAGGCCGTCAATGAGTTCCCCCACCAGCTGGAGGACGGCGTCTACCACTGCGGCTTCCACAGCGAGAACAGCTTCGGCGCGGCCGCGTACTTCATCAGGCGCGAGGGCGGCAACGTGCTGGTGGATTCGCCGCGCTTTGCCGCGCCGCTGGTGAAGCGGATCGCTGAGCTGGGCGGCATCCGCTGGATGTTCCTCACCCACCGCGACGACGTGGCCGACCACGCCAAGTGGGCCGACAAGTTCGGCTGCCAGCGCATCATCATGGCGGCCGACGCGCGCGGGTTGTTCGGAAAGGGTCAGACCCCTTTTCCGCCTGCGGAAAAGGGGTCTGACCCTCTGCTGCTTGAGGGCGCGGAGCCGCGTGAGCTCGCCCCCGGCCTGACCATCATCCCCACGCCCGGGCACACACGCGGCTCGGCATGCCTGCACTATGCCGACAAGTTCCTGTTCACCGGCGACCACATGGCGTGGTCGAAGCGCCTGGGCCACCTGTACGCCTTCCGGGGCGCCTGCTGGTACGACTGGGACGAGGTGGTGAAATCCCTGCACCGGCTGCAGGGCCTGCGCTTCGAGTGGGTGCTGCCCGGCCACGGCTGGCCCCTGCACGCCACGGCCGAAGAGGCCGCGCGCCAGTTGCAGCAGTGCCTTAAATGGGCCGAAGCCGCTTAGCACGCTGTCAACCACTGATCTCCGCGCTAACCCATAAAGTCGAGCCACGTTTCTTGATGAAAAGCAACTGCGGTAAACCACGAAGAGCCACCAAGGGCCGCGAAGAACGGCGGGTCACGCTTTACTTAGTGGCCCTTCGTGGCCCTTCGTGGATAACATGTTTTTGCAGTGGTCGGTAAGTCTTGCGACAGTTGACGGTGGCGAACAACGCGGGTACCGCGAAGCGCCGCCAAGGACCGCGAAGCACAGCAACTGCCGCATCGCGCAACCTGTGCGCTGAAGCCGCCTGACCGACAATGCCTTGGCGAAGTCGGTGGGCGAAAGCGAGAGAACACGGAGTATCCTGGCGCCGCCCCGCAGTTGTTTGCGAGCTTCGCGTTAATGGGCCACGAAAGCACGAAAGGCCCTGCACAACAACTGCCTGCAGTTTTCGTGTGCCGTTGTTTTGTGCTTTGGTGTTTTCGTGGCCTGTTCGCGGTTGGAAATGAGTTGCTGCCGCGAGGAGCGGCTAAGGCCTGTATCTTTGCGGCGCTTCGCGGTTGCGTTTCAGCACAGAGTGCAACTGGCGGAGAAATGGGCCTACGCTGCCTGGCCGATTCACCTGTTCAAAAAGAGGGGGCTCTTTATAATGGCCGCCCCTGTGGAGCACGGGGTAGGTTTGTCCCGGGATGAAATTCCCGGCAGGCAAACTGAAACCATGGACGAAAGGGACCCTCACCCCTGGAGGGAAGGAGACACGCATGAAATGGGCAGTCATCGGAATCATCGCAGTGATCGTGCTCGGAGGCATCGGCTACGCCGTTTACACGCTTACGGACGCGCCGGAGCAGGCGCAGGAATGGTGGGACGAGAAGAAGCTCGACAACTTCGAGACCCTGGCCAACCGTGAGCTCGACGACTTCGAGAAGAAGATCGAAGAGCACAAGGCCACCCAGAAGAAGCTCAAGATCGACCGTATGCTGTGGGCCGGCCACGAAGAGATCGGCGACAACAACTTCAAGGAACAGAAGGACACCGGCTTCTGGACCCTGTACGGCTACGAGAAGGAAATCGAGCTGCGCACGGCCCAGGGTGAGGCTCTGGCCGCGGCATACAAGAAAGCGGCTGAAGGCCCAGGCGCGGTGATCGATGCCGACACCGGCGACCTTGCCGCCGACGCCAAGATCCTGTGCGACATCCCGCAGCGCGACGGCAGCACCAACCAGCAGGAACTCACGGCCGAGACCGTGCTGAAGCAGCTCAGCAACATCGAGAACGCGCTGATCGAGGCGGAAGCCAACCGCGACCGCGTGAAGCAGATGGTTGAGCAGTACGACCTCTCGGTGAAGGCCTGGGACGACCAGATCGCCAAGGAAGAGGAAGAGATCGTTGAGCTGCGCAAGCAGGTCAAGAGCATTTCCGCCGAGATCAAGCTGCAGAAGGCCAAGGAAGACCTGGCTGAGCTGAACAAGGCCATTGCCGGCGAGGACAGCAACAGCGAGCTGGGCAAGCTGATCCGCGGCTTTGAGCAGCGCAAGACCAAGTTCAAGGCTGAAGAACTGGTGGCTGCGGACGAGGGCAAGAAGGGCGGCGGCAGCGTGAGCCTGTCCGACCTGGACAAGCCCGCCAAGAAGGACGCCCCCAAGAAGAGCCGCTTCCTGAAGTAAGCGAAGTCAACGCAGCCGGGGCGAGGGAAACCTCGCCCCGGTTTCTATTTGTGCAGCCAGGCCAGGTGTTCTTCGGCTAATACGAAGTCTTCCCGGCCAACGCGCTGCAGGTCGAACTCCCCCACCAGGTCCTTCGGCGTTGCCGGTTGCAGCTTGTCCAGCAGGCCGGCGGACCAGGCCAGCAGGCCCACCACCCTTGACGGGTCAACTCCGGTTTCGCGCAGGTGGTTGAGCGACAGGTCGCCGTCGCGCTTGGCCATGCGGCGGCCCTTGGCGTCCTGCACGAAGGGCACGTGGGCCCAATGCGCAGGTGCCTGCAGCCCCAGCGCCGCGTACAGCGCCAGTTGCCGCGCCGTGCTGGTCAGCAGGTCACGGCCGCGCAGCACCTGGGTTATGCCCATCAGCGCGTCGTCCACGGCCACGGCCAGCTGGTAGCTGGGCAGGTCGTCGCGCCGCCACAGCACGAAATCGCCAAGCGTTGACGGGTCAATCCTGATGTCGCCGTTGATCTCGTCATGGAAGTGGATCGGGGCGCCCTCGAAACGAAAGCGCCAGGCGGGCTCGATGCCGCTTTCCCGCTTCGCCTGCTCGCAACTGTCCCAGCGGCCGCGACAGGTGCCGGGGTAGATCGCGCCTTCGTCGCCGTGGGGCGCGCTGGAGGCATGCTCGATGTCCTTGCGCGTGCAGGTGCAGGGGTAGGCGAGGCCGGCGTCGGCCAGTTTCTGCAACTGCTGCCGGTACAGCTCAACGCGCGTGCCCTGGTCGTATTCCCCGGGCGGGTCGCCGGCATGCGGGCCCGCATCCCAGTCCAGTCCCAGCCAGGCCAGCTCGGACAACGCGGCCTCGCGCAGCTCGGGTTTGCAGCGCGGGCGATCGATGTCCTCGATGCGCATGATCACGCGGCCGTGGCAGCTTCGCGCCCACAGCCAGGCCAGCAGGAAGCTGCGCGCGTTGCCCAGGTGCAGCCAGCCTGAGGGGGTGGGCGCCAGCCGGCCGACGATGCCACTCACACCAGGCGCTCCCGCGCGATGGCGTCGGCTACCTCGTTGGTGGGCTTGTCTTCCCGGGCGGCGCGTTCCAGCACCATGGTGGTGGTGGCGTGGATGCGGTCCACGACGTCGAAGCCGACCTCGTGGCCCTGCGCGTACTCGCTTACTCCCTTGATCAGCGCGCCCGCGTTCGCCACATAGTCGGGCACGAAGGTGATGCCCGCCTTGCGCAGCGCCTCGCCGGCGGCGGGCGTGGCAAGCTGGTTGTTGGCGCTGCCGGCGATGACCTGGCAGCGCAGGCTGTCGGCGTTCTGGGCCGTGAAGATGCTGCCCAGCGCGCAGGGCGCCAGCACGTCCACCTGCTGGCTGAGGATGCGGGCGGCGTTCACCACCTCGCACTCCATTTTCTCGCCCACCTCGGCGGCCAGTTTCTGGTCGGCGTCGGCCACGAACAGCTCCGCCCCTTCGGCGCTGAGCATCGTGACCAGCTCGGCCCCCACGGCGCCGAGGCCCTGCACCGCCACGCTGCGGCCTTCGAAGGACTCGCTGCCGAAGCGGTGTTTCAACGCTGCCTTGATCGCCGCCATCACTCCGCGCGCGGTGGCCTTGCCGAAGTCGAGGTCCTTGGCGACGTACCTGGTCTCCTTGGCGATCTCCACCAGGTCGTCGTGGGTGGTGCCGACGTCCAGCCCGGTAAAGTAGCGGCCGCCGAACTGCTCAATCGCACGGCCCAGCGCGCGGAACGCGGCGGGGCGGTCCATGTTGTCGGTCTTGATCACCACGCATTTGCCGCCGCCCGCGGGCAGGTCGGCCACCGCGGCCTTGTAGCTCATGGCCTGGGCCAGCCGCACCGCGTCGGTGACGGCGGCGCTCTGGCTCTGGTAGCTGAGGGTGCGGATGCCGCCGAAAGCGGGCCCGCGCCGGGTATTGTGCAAAGCGACCAGGGCGTTCAGGCCGGAAGCGGCGTCGCTGACGAAGGTCAATGACTGGCAGTTGCACTCGTCGAGTACTTTGAACAGCGGCATGGGTAACCTCTCTGCGGGCCCGCAGTTTAGTCTGCAACTCCCCGCGAATGCAAAGGTTCCTCGGGTCATTGCCAGTCTGCCGCGCCAACGCAAACTGGCCACATGTCACGCATGCCGATGCTGGTCCTGCTGCTGGGCACGCTGGCCGTCTCCACCGCGCCGCCGCTGATCCTGCTCGCCGACGTGCCGCCCTTTGCGCTGGCGGCCTGGCGGCTGCTGGCCGTGGCGCTGCTGCTGCTGCCCTTCGCGGGTGTGCACATCCTGCGCGACCTGCCGAAGTTGAACCGCCGCGAGCTGCTGTACCTGCTGGCCTCGGGCATGCTGTACGGCGTGCATTTCGGCCCGTTCAACTTGGCCTTTGCCCACACCAGTAAAGAGAGCGTGGTGGTGCTGCTGGGGGCGCAGCCGCTGATGGCCGCCGCCGTGGGCGCTTTGTGGCTGAAAGAGAACATCACCCGCACCATGCTGGCGGCCTCGGCACTGGCAATCGGAGGCCTGACTGTGTTTGTCTGGCACGACTACACCTTTGATTCCTCGCACCTGGTGGGTGATACGCTGGTGCTGGCGGCCGGGCTGGCCATCGTGCTGAGCTACAGCGCCGGCCGCAAATTGCGCCCGCGCATGAGCCTGCGCGGCTACCTGGGCGCGCTGTACGTGCTGGGCGGGCTGACCTGCCTGCTGGTGGCGCTGATCTCCGGCGACCGGCTGGCCGGCTACCGTGACGACCAGTGGTTCTGGCTGATTTGCGCGATACTGGTGCCAACCCTGGTGGGCCATTCACTGTTTCATTACGTGGTGAAGTACGTGCCCGTGTTTTACGTGAACCTGACCATCCTGGGCGAGCCGATCCTCGCGCTGCTGGCGATGTACCTGCTGCGCGAGCGCTTCGAAGTGTTCCAGGCCTCGAGCCTGACGCCGACCCAGCTGGTCGGCGGGCTGATGCTGATGGTGGGCGTGGCGGTGGGCCTCACGGCCGGCCGTAAACCGAAGGTGGCGGAGGTGGCTGCATGAACCGGATTCTGATTCCCGCGCTGCTGCTGGCGGCATTGCTGGCATTCTCGCTGGCGCCCGCGAGCGCCCAGGAGGCGCAGCCCAAACCGGAGTTCAAGGACGCGCCGGTAACGGACGTGTTGCTGTGGGCGCAGAAGTCGATCGGCGTCGGCTTCGTCTACGAGGGCGAAGTGCTGAACAACCCCGCCACCGGCCAGCTGCGCCGCGTGACGGCCAGCCACGTCGAGCCGCAGACGCGCCCTGAGAAAACGCTGCTGCTGTTCGAGATCCTGAAACGCTGCGGCCTGGTGGCCTTTGAGGTCGGCGGCATGCCCGGCCCCACCTACCACCTGTACGCCGCCGACGGCGCCGCGCGCAACGCCACCATCGTGAACTCGATCGACGAGCTGGAGGGCATGTATTTCGCCTCGCTGACCATCAAGCTGCGCCGCGCGGCCGTGCAGTCCGTGGCGCCGCGCATCCGCCCGAAACTGAGCGAGGGCATCGGCAGCCTGGAGGTGTTTGAAGACACCCACAGCCTGATCGTCAGCGACTTCGCCGACCGGCTGCTGGTGGCCTGGGAAATCGCCATGGCCGCCGACCAGCCCAGCCAGCGCGACGACGACCTGGTGGTGCAGGACTACGCGGTGCGCAACGGCGTGGCCGCGCGCTTCGAGGCCGCCATTGAGCGCCTGCGCGAAAGCAGCGAAAGCTGGAAAGCCACGGTCAATGAAGCCAGCAACCTTCTGCTGATCAGCGGCCGGCGCGACGAGGTGGGCAAGGTGGTCGACCGCCTGCGCCTGCTGGACTCACGGCCTGAGGATCCGGCGTTCAAGCAGACCACCCAGACCATCAAGCTGATTTACCTGACGCCGGCCGACGCCGTTGCCACGCTGCGGCAGATGTTCGAGGCGCAGCTGGCGGCCGGCAGCGTGCAGGTGGGCGGCTTCGAGCGCGACCGCAAGGTCGTGTTCAGCGGCAGCGAGTTTGACCTGGAGCGGGCCAGGGCGGCTATCAAGTCGATCGACACCAAGCCGGAAGGCGGCGAGAAGAAATAGCCCCGACGGCTCTCCCCCACTAAGATGCCCGCATGGCGCGCCTGACCACCATGCTGTTGTGCCTCGCCACGCTGACCGCGTGCGCGTCGAGCAAACAGCAGCCGGAGCCCGAGGGCCCGTTGCTGCGCGAGACCACGCTCACGCGCTTCGACGGCACGGCCATCAGTCTGGAAGAGTTGCTGGCTATCCGCGCCTCGGCTGTGGCTTGCGCCGACACCGTGGCACGGCTCGAGCGCAGCCTGCTCGAGCCCGGCGCCGAGCAGCGCAGCGGCGACCAGCTCATGCGCGAGTTGACTTCGCTGTATCCCTCGGAGTGCCGTCTGGCCCGCACCTTGTGGGAGAGCGCGGAGCCCAGGGGGCCGGGCAACAGCCGCCAGGATTTCCGCGAGTTCGGCTGGTACAGCAACCAGCTTGATCCGCTGGCCTTTGGCCCGCGCGTGCGCCCCGAGACGCTGGAGGATTACGCCGAGCTGCTGCTGCGCGGACACGACAACCAGCTTCTTGCCGCCTGGCGCCATTTCGCGCCCGGCACCGCGACGCGCATGGAAGGCTACCTGGCCGCGAGCTGGCGCTTCGAGCTGGATTACGTGCAGCCCGTTGAAGTCACACTCAGCGAAAGCCTGATCGGCCCCCACCTGCGTTGTGACGTCGGCGAAAGCGGCGGGATCAGCTTCCATGGCCCGCCCGAGAGCTACGACGGCTACAGCGCCCCGGCGCTGCTTCTCGATCTGCTGATCCCGGGGCCTTCCAGCCCCGTCGCGCCGGCCATCGAGGCGCTGGCACGGCTGGCCGGAGGCGAAACGGCCGCCCTGCCCTTCCGCCTGGCCGACGGCCGGGTTGAGCCGGCCGACGAGCTGGACCAGCGCTTCCTGCGCGCCGCGCTGAACGGGCTGCGGCAGGGCCACGCCGAGCTGGAGTCATTGCCGGCCGGCGTGCAACGGGTGGCCGTGGTGTTCTCGTACCTGGTCGAGCAGGGTGAAGCGCGCGCCAGCCTGTCGTTCCGGCGTTCCGGCGCCGGCTGGGAGCTTGAACTGTTCGACTACCAGCCCGCGGCCGCCAGCCTGCTTGGCGGTGACGCGCGGCTGGACCTGCTGCCCGCGATCCGCGGCCTGATCAACAACGGCCGACGCGAGTAGGCACACGCTGCGGCGTGCCCCCATCCAGGCGCGGCTCGGCCGCCAGCTACGCGGGCTCGCCTGCTGAGTGTACCTATGGTTCCGCGGCCTTCGGTCTTGTCACCACAGGCTAGGTTCGTACGGGCCGCTACGCGGCCCGAGAAGCCGAACCGCGACCAGTACCGCCCGCAGCGCGGGCGGTCCGAATTTAGCCTGGGGTGAACGAGGCGCTTGCGCCGAAGGAACCCAAGGTACATGAGGCAAGGTGTTCCAAGCCCGCGTAGCGGGCGACCGAAGCCCACGAATGTGACCACCAAAGATGTGTGCAAAAAGAAGGGTTTGCACCCCTTCCTGGAAAAGCAAAGCGGCCGGGGATATCCCCGGCCGCTTTTTGATCCAGACGGAAGTCTAGTCTTCCCTGTGAACCAGCATCAGCTTGCGGATGATCTTGTTCTCGGGCAGCAGCTTCTGGAAGAAGAACTTGAGGCCCTTGTTTTCCGCGGCGTTGAACCTGGCGCGGATGACGGCGTTGGTTTCGGCAGTGTCGATCATTGCGTAGGCGATCCAGGCGCGCTGTGTGAGCTCCCAGCTTTCCTGGATGATCGGGTTGTCGATGCAAAGATTGAGGACCGGGATGCTGGAGGCGTCCGGGGTGCTGCGCAGGGCGCTGAGGGCGCGACGCATGACGTCCTTGTTGAAGTCGGAGGCGGTCATCTCGCTGGTGATGGCCTGGTGCACCCAGGGCAGCCCGTCGGCGTCCTTGAGGGCCTGCAGCATCTGCAGCGCATTGATGCGGGTCTGCACCGGCAGGCCGCGATCTGTGGCCAGGGTGCCTACGCGCTCGAGCACCAGCTGGCGGTTCTCGATGGCGAGCATCAGGTTGGAAAGCTTGCCGACGCATGCCTGCGAGGTTTCCTCGGCCAGCATCTGGATCAGCACGGGGAACTGGGGGTGCGCGCTGTTCTGGTTGCGCACCAGCTCGAGCATGTAGGCGCGCTCGATTTCACCGGGCGCCGAGGCTGCCAGCAGGCTGCCGACCAGCTCGATCTCCGCGACGCTGAGCTTGCCCTTGAACAGGTCGTGCTCAACCATGGCCTTGGCGGCGTCGCGGGCGGCGCGGGTGCCTGCCCAGGCGACCTGGTTCAGCAACTCGGCCTTCCAGGTGTCGAGCAGGGGCTGCTTGAACTCACCCTGGAAACCGGCGTTCTTCAGTTCATGGCGGCGGCGCAGCTGGTCTTCGATTTCCGCCTGGTACGGCGCGTTGATCGCCAGGAAGTTGCGCAGCGACTGCTCGTTCTGGTCCAGTCCGTTGGCGGCGACGTCGTCGGTCTCGAAGATGAAGCTGCGCCAGGCGAACGGGTGGTTCAGGAAGTAGTGCCTGCCGTTGACCAGGTTGAAGCACACGATCACTTCACGGCCCAGGCCTTCGTCCGCGGGTGCGGGCTCAAAGGCCTCCAGCGTCACCTCGGCGCCGGGCAGCAGGTCGCCCTTGATCACCTCGTCGCAGCGAAGCGTCATCCGGTCGCCGACGTTGGTGCGCTCCAGGCTGGTGAACTCGCCCCTGGCGATGAACATCGAGTCCTTGGCCAGGTCGAACATCGTGAAGTTGGCGTGCAGCGCGCTGGACAGCAGAACCGTCAGCATCAGCACTGCGAATGTTGCGATTGCCTTCCGCATGGTTTTCCTCTGTGTGCGCGGCTCGGGCCCGGTTTAGTGGCCCTTGCCGTCCGCTCCGAGAATCAGGGTCGTGTAAGGGAACTTCATGGCTGCCTTGATCACCTGGTCAAGCACCGGGTCGGCTTCTCCCAGCGCCAGCAGGTAATCCTTGGCGAAGCAGTTGACGTTGCCTTCCGCATCCACGGTGCGCCCCGCTGCCAGGGCGATGATCGCGGCGTTCACCTCGTTGGCGGTCAGGCCGTTGGTGTCGCGGGCGTCGAGCAGGGCCTTCAGCTCGGAGACGTGGGCGTCCTGGCTGCGCAGGTCGCGGGAAGCGATCAGCGCCTCGCGAAGCAGGACCTTGTCAGTGTCGGACTTCAGCAGGCCCTTCACCAGGTTCAGCGTGCGGGTGCGCAGTTCGGCGCCGTCGTGGTCAAGCTTGGGACGGATCAGTCCGAGGCTGCGGACGATCACCATGCGGGTGGTGTCGTCCTGGGCCAGCTCGTACTCGTTGAGCAGGCGGGCGATGGCCTGGCCGCGGTCCACGTACTCGAGCGACATGCTGGCAAGGCTGGTCGTGCTCCAGTTCGCGTCGCCCAGCATGATCTCGAGCAGCGCGTCCAGCGCGCCTTCCGCCGGCAGGCGGCCCATGGCGGTCAGCAGCTGGTTGCGTTCCTCGCTGCCGGGCTTGCTGAGGCGGCCCAGTGCCAGGATGCGCTCACGCTGCGGGGCGGTGATGTCCGGCACGAAGCTTTCGTGGCGCCACGACAGCTCGATGGCGCAGTCCACCGACAGCCGGCTGCCGTCGAGACGGATGGCGTCCAGCATGCGATCCAGCGCCGCCGTGCCGGTTGCCCCGTCCTTGACCTGCTGCTGGATGTAGAAGCTGGTGCGCATCAGGTCGCCGCCCGACTCCTGGGCGCTGACCGTGCCGCGCTCGTCGTTGTGGATTGCGTAGCGGCCGTCCTCGATACGCGCGCTCAGGAAGTAAACGGCCTCTCCGGCACGCAGGTCTGCGTCGTAGTTATCGAAGCGCAGCTGGCGGATGCTGACGAAACGCAGCTCGCTGCCCGGGTCGACATTGCCCTTGAGGACGGTGTTGACCTTCAGCACGCCCTCGCGGCGGATGTAGTCCTGGCCGTCCTGGAACTTGCCGTCGTTCAGTCGCTTGTGGGCCGCGGCGTCGATCCCGACTTCCGTGAGGTCGACGTCCTCCACCCGATCCAGCCGGCCTACCACCACCAACTGGGCCGACTCCGTGAGCTGCTGCACCGTGGTGCGGTGCGGGCTGTAGTTCCGCGCCTCTGCGGAAGCTTCGGCCGCGACGAGCATCGCCAGCAGGGCCAGGGCGCAGAAGAGAGTCTTGGTTTTCATTCCTGTCCTCGGTTTGAGTTCGATCGTTACGGGGTTGCCAGCTTCCTGTGCTTACGGCGCGTTGGGGTCACGTCCCTTGCCCGGCAGATGCATGGTATCGAGCGCGTTCAGGTCGTTCTGGATGAACGAGTACCCGAAGCCGTTCTGCCAGATCACCTGTCCGGGATCCATGATGGTGCCGACTTCACCCGAGTTCAGGCCCACGGCCTGGGCGATCAGGTTGCTGTGCAGGGCGCCGAGGTGGCGCGAGTACTCGATCACCGCCTCTTCCTCGGTATGGCCCGGGGTGGTGGGCTTGAGCACCGGGGCGGCCTTGTAGTCGAGGGCGTACAGGTCGCCGAACACGCCGGTGGGCTTGGCCACGGCCGTGAAGCCGCCGCCGGCGTTCTGCGGGATGGCGCCCAGGTTCTCGACGTTTTCGTTGTTGGTGTTGTCGCCGATGGTTTCACCCAGCGCCTGGCTGAGCTGCGGGCTGCCGGCAGGCAGCAGCTTGGTCAGCAGCACCAGGCCGACCTCGCTGTAGTTCTTGTTCAGGAAACGGCTCTGCGGCGGCGGGAAGTCGCCGGGGCTGTTGGGCGGCGGGCTGGTCCAGCCGAACATCACCGAACCCTGGCTGCCGGCCGGATAGGCCTGGCGGTTCACCACGTACAGCACCTGGCCGCTGGGCGTCACGATGCGCTCGACGGGGGCGGTGATGAAGTTGATGTCGAGGCTCTTGGGCGACCAGACCAGGAAGCCGAACTGGTCGCGCTCACGGATGCGGGTGCCGTCCGCGTTGCGGCGGAACCACTGGCTCATGAAGCTCAGCATCATCGGGTACTGGTTGTTCACCTCGATGTGCGTGGGCGACTGCTCCTTGATCAGCCAGCCGCTGAAGCCCGCGGTGGCCAGGGCCTGGATGGTGTCGGCGAAGAAGGCGCCCACCACACCGCCGGGGCCGTCGTCACTGTCGCGACCCGGGTCGATGTACCACACGTCGTTGTAGAAACCGGTGATCAGCGGGTTCTCAACGGCAAAGGTGAACACGGTGACGCCGAACAGCGGCTCCGTGCCAGGTGTGCCCACGGCCGAGCCGCCGGGCGGGCCGGCAAACTTGCCGTCGCAGCCCGAGCCGGTAAGGGCCAGGGAGCCTGCAAGCCCGCAGAGCAGCAGGGCGGGGAAGATGGCGAGTAGCTTGCGCATGTTTCTTTCCTTGTTTCCGCGCAATGCGCGGGAAGTCCAGGGCCTGTTCAGTTAGCGGTAGGTGCCGGGCAGAGTGCTGCGCGGTCCCGGGTTCTGCCAGTCGCCGTTCACGGTGTCCTGCATCCGCAGCAGGTCTTCCACCACGAACTGGAACTCTTTGCCCGCCGCGACGAACGCGGTCATGTCCAGCACCACGCTCAGGTTCATGATGTCTTCCTGGTTGTTCACCACGCCGGGCAGGGCGAACGCGCTGTCCACCAGGCCCAGACCGTAGCCGATCAGGTGGTTGCCCACCGCCGCCAGGTAGTACGAGTAGTTGACGCCGTCGTCGATGTCGATCGTCGAGTTGGTGCCGGCCGTGGTCTGCTGCCAGTTGTCGGAGAAGCGCTGGTGGTACACGCCGCCGCCCGCGGTGATGGGGCCGCCGCCGCCGAAGTAGTCCGGCACCGGCACGCCCTGCAGCGCGCGGAAGTTGGTCTCGATGTGCTTGTTCTCGGCGGGGCCTTCGCGCCAGGCCGCGGCCAGCAGGCCGGCAGGAGCGCCCTCACCGTTGAACGCGAAGTCCAGGAAGTTGCTGGCAGGAACCACGATCTGCTCGACGCCGTTGGCGCCCACGCCGGTCGGGCCGGCGGGAATCGCTTCCTGCTGGCCGGCCACCGAAAGCTGCGTGCCCGCCGTGACAGCCTGGGCGCGCTCCACGATGCTGATCGCCATCGAGGAGAAGTTCACGCTCTCGTACTGCACCGGCGGATTGCCCACCACGGCCGGCACGATCACCGAACCGTTCACGTCTCGCAGGAACCACTGGTGCTGCAGCGAAAGCGTCCAGGCGCCGATGTAGACTGAAGGAGCAATACCCGACGAAGTGACAGTCGGGTCGGGCCAGTCGGCGCCCGGCGTCTTGTACTGCTCGGTGGTGTAGATGAAGTCGGGCACCGGCATCGGCGTGCTGCAGGTCGGGTTGTCCGTGCAGGTCGTGTAGAAGTCCTGCGCCCACAGGTCGTGACCGGGTGTCGCCTGCTCGGTGAAGGTCGCCGGCGTCAGACCGATGCTGGTGAACGCCGTGACATCCACCCAGTGGTCGCCGGTGATCGGGTCGGTCACTTCCGACGGCAGGTTGTAGTGCACGATCGGCGTCTTGCGCACCGGGAACTGCTCCACCTGCTGGATGCCGTTGAAGACGATGCCGTCCGAGCCACAGCCGGCAAGCAAGCCGACCACACCGACAGCAATCAACACCGCAACTCGCTTCATAATCTCTCCTGGCTACTGAAACCGACTGAAAGTCGGGATCGGGCTGCTTCGTGCCATTCCGTGCTAATCTAAAGCGTAAGTCGTGCCAAACTTCGTCACTAGCACAAGTGCCTGTATGAGCTTGGTTTACGCTTCCAGCTAGGAATCTGCGTATCCACCGCGTGTGAACTTTTTACACATGCCGCCCCCTCACTAGTTCCACTGATGCCAGCTGCCCGGCAGTTAAATCCTGCACGGGAAACACGCTACAGATGTATAAGGGGGAAACGCGGGGTGCATCAATGCTACGCCCAACCGGCCGTCGGTCAACTGGTTGCCCGGATTTCCCCTCTTCCATACAATTCCCGCCCTGAACGATACTGACACACCGGAGATCCCGTGGCCGACACACCAAAATCCCACCGCGTCATCGAAGGCAACCTGGTCGCCGCGGACGCCCGTTTCGCCATCGTCGCAGGCCGCTTCAACGAGTTTCTGGTCAAGCATCTGGTTGAGGGCGCGCTGGACGGCATCCGCCGCCACGGCGGCGATGTCGGCAAGGTCACACTGGCTTGGGTGCCGGGCGCCTTCGAGATTCCGCTGGCGGCAAAGAAGCTGGCTGAGTCGGGCAAGTACGATGCGGTGATCTGCCTGGGCGCCGTAATCAGGGGCAGCACCCCCCACTTCGACTACGTCGCCGGTGAGGCCGCCAAGGGCATCGGCCAGATCGGCATCAGCACCGGCGTGCCGTGCATCTTCGGCGTGATCACCACCGACAACCTGGAACAGGCCATTGAGCGCTGCGGCAGCAAGATGGGCAACAAGGGTTTCGAGGCGGCGGTGACGGCCATCGAGCTGGTGAACCTGTTCCGGCAGTTGTGATCGGCGACCATCCAGTTTCGCCGCTCGATTCCTTTGGTATACAGGCGGCATGGCTGAACCGCACGACCACGCCGGCTTCCGAACCCTGGCCCGTGAGCTGGCGCTCAAATTGCTGTACGTATCCGACCTGAGCAAACCCGACCAGCAGGACCAGCAGCTGCGCGACGTACTCGAAGTAGAGCACCCGCCGGCTGCCGTGGCCGACCTTGCCGGCGAGATTTCGCGCGGCGTGCGCGAGTCCGTCGCGGAGCTCGACGAAGTGATCCAGCAGGTGGCCGTGAACTGGCAGGTCAGCCGCATGCCGGTGATCGACCGCGCCATCCTGCGCATGGGCGTGTACGAGCTGCTGTACATGCACGACGTGCCGCCCAAGGTAACGATCAACGAAGCCGTGGAGCTGGCCAAGAAGTACTCGACCGAAAAGTCCGGCGCCTTCGTGAACGGCGTGCTGGACAAGATCTTCCAGACCCGCTGCCCCGAGAAGGTTTGACGTGGGACTGTTCTCCAGGAAAAAGAAGCCCGAGCCCGAAGAAACGCCGCCGGAACCACAGGCCGAAGAGCCCGCGCCGGGCAACGGCGAAAAGAAGGGCATGCTGGCCAAGCTGACCCGCGCCATCTCGCGCACGCGCATGGTGCTGAACCGCCGCGTGCTGGGCGCCGTCGGCCTGGGCCAGAAGATCGACGACGCTGTGCTTGAAAAACTGGAAGAAGCCATGATCGAGGCCGACTTCGGCGTCGAGACCAGCGACTTCCTGATGGGCGTGCTGCGCGGCGCCTGGAAGAACGGCAAGATTGAAACCACCAGCGACATCCTGCCGTTCCTGCGCGTCGACCTGAAGCAGCGCCTGACCCACCGCGGCAACGCGCTGCGCTTTGCGCCCAAGTCCCCCACCGTGATCCTGGTGGTGGGCGTCAACGGCGCGGGCAAGACCACCAGCGTCGCCAGGCTGGCCTGGTACCTGGAAAAAACCGGCCACCACACGGTGCTGGCCGCCGCAGACACCTTCCGCGCCGCCGCTGTCGAGCAGCTCAAGACCTGGTCTGAGCGCATCGGCTGCGAGATCGTGACCGGCCCCGAGAAGGCCGACCCCGCCTCGGTGGCCCACAAGGCCGCCGAGCGCGCCCTCGAGATCGGCGCCGACGTGCTGCTGGTGGACACGGCCGGTCGCCTGCACACGCAGAAGAACCTGATGGACGAGCTGCGCAAGATCCGCAATGCCTGCGCGGCAAAGAAAATCGAGGGTGCGCCGCACGAGACCATCCTCGTACTAGATGCAACCACGGGCCAGAACGCCGTGGTGCAGGCGGAGATGTTCAAGCAGGCTGCCGAGGTGACGGGGCTGTTCCTGGCCAAGCTGGACGGCACGGCCAAGGGCGGCGCGGTGTTGAGCATCAATGAAAAAGTGGAAGTTCCCGTGAAATTCGTCGGGCTTGGCGAGAAACTGGAAGACATCCAGCCCTTCGACGCGGACCAGTTCGTCGAGGCGCTGTTCGACATCGAGTCCCTCTCGGAAAACCAGGACGCGGGGTAAACCGTGACGCAGGCCGAAGCCACACGCGAGATCAGGGAGTTGCTGGCGGGGCGCCCGGGCGGCGTGAACCGCATTCTGCGCCGCTTCGGCAAGCCGGTGGTGGATTACGCCACCGCGCTGATCCCCGACCGCGGCGCACCGTTTGAGCGCATGGTCGAAGACATCCTGGTTGACGTGATCTCGCAGGCCCGGGCAACCGCCCGCGCGGCCAGCGACGACGAAGTCTTCGAGTTCGTGATCGAGGCCGCGCTGCGCACCGTGCGCGCGCGCTACCGCGAAGTGCTTGAAGGCGAGGCCCGCCCCACCAAGGCCACCACGAGCTACAACTTCAAGGAAGTCCTCGAGCGCACCAAGATGAAGGAAGAGGACCTCACCCGCGGCATCAGCGAAGGCCGCATCAAGGCCGTGCGCGCCGACGACCAGCTCAAGATCAAGGGCGACGGCATTCCCGGCCTGGGCGACCGCCGCGCCTACCAGGCTTACCACGTCAGCGCCGCCGAACGCGAGTTGCTGTGCCTGCACTACCGGCTGGGCTTTTCGCCGGCCGTGATCGCGCGCTGGGCCGGCGTGACGCCGGTGCAGATCGAGGAAGCGATCGGCAAAGCCGCCAACCACCTGTCGCAGGCGCTGGCCCGCAAACGCGGGGCGGAAGCCGACCCCAAGGACACCGAGATGCGCCGCTACATCGACGGGCGCATGCAGGGCGACGAAACGGCCAAGTTCGAGCGCGCGATGGTGAAGGACAAGATCGCGCAGCGCAGGCTCGATGAGCTGCGCTCCGAGGCTGACCGCATCCGCCAGCTGTTCGATGCCGAGAGCTACGACCTCTCCTCGGTGGCCGTGAACGTGCGCGCGCGCAACCCGCACCATTCGCTGGCGCTGCCGCCGGTGGCCGCGTTGTGGCTGCAGGCGGTGGGGATCGCGGTGGTGATGCTGATGTTCCATAGCGTGGGCGCCTACATCGCGCCGCCGGACGTGCAGGTCAGTGCCGTTGCCGGTGCGCCGGAGTTGCCGCCGGGCGGGCGGCTGACCGTGGGCGGCGGGCTTTCCACGCCGGAGGGCGCCCAGGTGCTGCTGGTGCTTGACCAGTCGAACCGCGTGCTGATGGCCCCCGGCAGTGACCTCACGCTGCTGGAGCCGCGTGACACTGCGCGCCAGGTGCTGGGCCTGCAGCAGGGAGAAATCTGGGGGCGCTTCACCTCGGCGGGGCATGCTTTCCTGGTCGAGTTCCCGGTCGGCGAAAACCAGGTCTTCGACGTCTCCGGCAGCAACGGCGCGGACTTCGACCTGGCGGTAGGCCCAGCGGTCGCCGCCATGCTGCCCGACAACCTGGAGCGCGAGCGCATCCGTGCCTTCACGGCGGCATTCGAAAACGGCGAACAGGGCCTCAGCGCGAAGTTCGAGCTTCGCACTTTCGCCGGTTTCCGGTTCGGCAGCCTTGAGGAAGGTCTGAAGGCCGGTGACCGCATCGACAGCATCGAGGGCGTCTCCATCCGCACCCACGAAGACCTGCTCGCCGCCGTTCGCGGCATGAGTCCGGGCGAGTCGCTGACAGCCACCATCGCCCGCAATGACGGTCGCCAGGCCATGCCACTGGCGCGCGTCGAGCTGCCGGCGCGCGCGGTGCTGCGCGTGTTCCATGGCGCGGTCAGCCTGGGCAGGCCGGGTGAAGAGCGCGTGCTGGTGAACCGCGGCCAGTGGGCGTTGCTTTGCGAGGGCCAGCCGCCGCTGGTGGGCGTGCGCGGCATGGAGGATTTCCGCACGCTGAGGCTGGGCGCCGACGAGCGCTTCAAGCAGCGCCTGCACTGGCTGAACAGCGAAAGCTACCCGCTGCGCGCCGAGAACAACCTGCTGCACGTCGAGCGCGAACTGCGCGCGCTGGCGGAAACCCTGGAAGCCATGCGCGCCTCGGAGATCCAGCGCGACGGCCCGCGCGAGATCACGGCTTTTGAGAACACCATGCGCGAGGCGATTGACGACGCACGCCAGCGCATCGCCCGCGGCGAGCCGCGCATCAAGGGCGAAGGCACGGCCTCGCTGTCCGACGAACTGCTGGTGAAATCCGAGGACGACATCCTCGGCATCATCGCCCACTGGCGCCGCCAGTCCGGCACCGGGGTCTATCCGGTGCTGGGCAGCGCCGCCAAGACCCTCAGCGCGCCCATTTCGCGCTTCCGCGACGAGCTCGAGCTGCGCGGCGAAGAAATCACCCGCTCGATCCTGCTGCAGGACCGCATCACTGAGCTGGACGAGGCCATCGCCCGGCAGGACGCCGCGATCGCCGAGCTGAAGCAGTCCGAGTTCTTTGACGCCGACGGCGCCAGGCGCAAGTCCATCGACGACGCCATCGCCGGCCTGGACCGCGAGGTGCGCGCCGGCGCCGATGCCAACAGCCGCATCGACCTGCTGAAGCTGAAGCTGAACGAGCTGGACGCGAAACTCGACACCGAGCGGCGCAAGCTGGCCGGGCTGCGCAAAGGCGTCAGCGACGCCGAGACCGCGCTGGCCGAGGTCAACAAGCTGCTGGCCGCCAACGTCTACACCTCGGAAAAGCTCGCAACCGCGGAGCTGAAGCAGGCCGCCGCCAAGGCCTCACTGGACGCCGCCAACTCCAGCCTGCTGGCCCTGAAAGAAGAAGTCGCCCTGCGCGCGCTGGAACTCGAGGCCATCGAGAAGGCTCAGGCCGAGGCCAGGAAGCCGATCGCCGGCCTGCAAGCCGCGTTGGACAAGGCTGACGACGCCCTGACCGATGCCGTGGCCGCACGCACCACCGCCCAGGCCGAGGACGAAAAGGCCGACGCCGAGGTGGATCGCATCCAGGCTGAGCTCGACGCCATGGCCCAGGACGACCCCAACCGCGCCGCCAAGCAGACCGAGCTGGACGCCGCAAAGAAGGCCGCGGCCGATACGCAGCAGAAGCTGGATGACAGCATCAGCGCCGCGGCGACCGCAAAACAGGCCCAGGAGGCCGCGTCGGCCGCCGTCCGCGACGCCGAAGCCAAGGTCGCCCAGGCGAACAAGGCCGTGGATGACGCCAAGGCGGCAAAGGCCACCGCGGAAAAGTCGCGCGACGAACAGGACGGCAAGGTCAAGGCCGCCGAGAAGACCCTCAAGGATGCCGACGCCGCGCTGAAGGTGCAGCAGGACGCCAAGGTCGCCCGCGAATTGCTGGACACCCGCAAGCTGGAGGCCGAGGCGACGCTTGCCACGGCGCAGGCCAACCTGCTGGCCGTGGAAACCAGGGTCAGCGAGCTTGACGCCGAGGCCCAGCCCGGCCGCGATGAGCTGGCCAAGGAACTCGCCGTCGTGGAACGCGCCGCCAAGGCGAAGCAGGAGATCGAGGAGCGCAAAACCGAGCGCGGCCGTTACCAGGCCATCAGCGACGCAATCGACCTGCGCAACAAGGACCGCGGGGTGCTTGCCAGCGAGCGCGAGCAGCTGGCGGGCTCCAACCTGGTGCTGAACTTCCAGCAGCTCAGCGACGAATACGACGCGCTTTCCCGCCGCATCGACGCCTACGCCTTCGTGCACGCCCGCGCGCTGCTGGAGGACGCCAGCTTCGCCCACGAACAGAAGGCCGCCCAGGACCGCTTCCGCGAAGCCGCCGAGGCCGCGGGCAAGCAGGCCGTAGCCGTGCTCGACCCGTACTGCCCGGCCTACCAGGGTGACGGCTACGCGCCCTTCACGGCCGAGGGCGGGCCGAAGCTGCGGACGGCGGTGCTGGAATCGCTCTGGAAGCTGTACTACGACGCGGGCCTGGAGAGGGCCTCTGACGGCAGTGAGAACTTATGCTACTATGTGGCGATCCAGTCCGGTGCGGGCAGCGAAGTGTTGAACCGGCTGGATGACCGCTGGAAGGCCTACCTTACCGCGGCGCTCGGCAAGCAGGGCTATGAGGCGATCGTGGGGCTTTCGCCCGATGGCCTGCCGGCCGCGCCCGAGAAGAAAGACTGATCGTGGCCAAGGACCGCATCCTGTGTTGCGTCAAGAGCAAGGTCTGGTTGCCTGATGAATACCTGACCACGATCGTGGGCGACTGCGACCGCGGCAAGTTCAAGATCACGCGCCCGTTCACGTTTCCGTGCATGCTGATGCCCAACGGCAACCTCTACATCGAGGAGCAGGAGGGCGTGGAGATCGAGAACGACGAGCGAAACCTGTCGCAGATCAAGTGCGGCAACTGCGGCTCGGACGTCGAGATCCGCGAGATCGACATCCGCGAAATCCTCGACCGCCTGCGCCAGCGCGAAATCACCATGAAAGAACGCCGCCGCCTGCGCGAATCAGGTAAAGTGGACAAGGCTGACCCCGCCAAGTAAGGGGTCTGACCCTCTCCGGAGGCCGCTATGAACAATATCCGTGTGCTTGCAGGCGGGTTGGTGGTGATCGTGCTGGCCCTGGCGGGCGGCACCGGCTACCTCATCTACGAGCGCATCCAGAACGAGGTCAACGTCGATCCCAAGGCCACCAAGCAGGACATCATCGAGCTCAAGGCCGAGCAGGCCGAAACCAAGAAAGACGTCGGCGCGCTGAAGGAAAGCGACAAGGTCCAGAGCGCCAAGATTTCAGTGCTCGAGGACGAGGTGGCCGTCCTGAAGGTAAAGGACGAGCAGAAGACCAAGCTGATCGAAAAGCTGGAGCAGGACAAGGCATCAAAAGAAGAACTGGACCAGGTCAAGGCCGAGCAGGCCAAAGACCGCGAGCGCATCGACGCCGCAGCGGCCGAGCTGGAACAGGCGAAGAAAGAGCGCAAGGAAATCCGAGACCAGTTGAAGGCCCAGGGTGAGCGCATCGACGAGCAGGAGAAGAAGCTCGAAGAGCTCGAGAAGAAAGGCGACGCCCGCGACCAGGAGCTCGCCGCACTGCGCGCAGAATTGGCCGAATTGAAGAAGCAACTGGGCCTCGGCGAGCCGGTACCCGAAAACTAACGCTGAACCTGTCGCGCCGGAATCGGCGCGACCGCCGACAGGATTGTCAGCGCCACTTGATCCGTGTCTCCACCAAACACAACCGCCGCGCTTTCGCGCGGCGGTTGTTGTTTGTGGCTTTGCTACTCCTTCAGCTCGATCTGCCAGACCGAAATGTCGCCGTCGCTAGGCTCGCCGGTCTTGGTGTTGGCGTCGATCCACTGCAGCATCGTCGCCAGGTCCGTGATCTTGCGCGCGTCCTTGGCTTCCTGCAGGCCGCCCTTGGCCACGTCCTTGGCGCCGTCTTCCGCCAGCTCGATTGTCTCAACCGTGGGGTTGTAGTCCTCCAGCTTGGTGACGCCGTTGTACCAGTAGCCCCAGTAGCGCTGGCCGTTGCGGCTGCCGGTGTAGCTCTGCCCCACCACGGTCAGGGTCTTGCCGGTGACAAACGCGCCTTTGATGCGGTGCTCGCCGTTTTCGTCGGGGCCGGTGCCGGTGTAGTAGAAGGCGCTCCACTTTTCCGCGCCGTCGGCCGTGCTCAGGCCCAGCAGCAGGCCGTCGCCGCCGGCGGTGTCGTACACACCCGAGGCGCCCAGGCGCCCGCCGACCAGCACGGTGTCGCCGACCACGCGCACCAGGTGGGTGTTGTTTCGGTCGCCCGCGGTGCCGGTGTAGGTCTTGCCCCAGGCCAGGTTGCCGTCCGGGCTGAACTTGGCAGCGCTGAAGAAGGTAGTGGCGCCGCGGCGGTCGAGGCTGGCGTAGATGTTGCCCTCGGCGTCCAGGTCAACACAGTTCACGTTGCTGCCGCGCCCGAGGTCAAGCCGGCGCGCCCACGCGATCTTCGGCGCGTCGCCGTCGCAGCCGGTGGCCTTCAACAGGAAAGCGCGGTCAGCCGCCAGGCCGCCGATCACCACGCTGCCGTCGGCGCCGGCCGCGATGCCGTAGCCGCGGTCGTTGGTGCCCGGGGTGATGTCGATGCTGCGCTGGAAGACCAGGTTGCCGTCGGCGGCATTGAAGCCGAGCAACAGCACTTCACCGAAGCTGAAGCCGGTCACGAACACGCGCCCCCCGCGAACGGTAAGGCCGTAGGCCTCCGCATGGTGGCGACCCAGGACTGACTTGGCCCACTCAGGGCGCCAGAGTTTTTCCCACACCGGCTCGCCGGTCTTGGCGTCGATCTTCATCACCAGCGCGGAAAGCACGCTGTTGGACTTGTCCGGGCTGGTCGCGCCGCAAAGGTACAGGCCGCCCTCGCCGTCCAGCGCGAGGCTGTTAGCGGTGCCGCCCGTCTCGGCGTTCTGGCCGCTGTCGGGGCTGTGGTCGCGGAAGCCGCCGTTCCACAGCTTCGCCCACGCCAGGCTGCCGTCCGCGTTGATGCGCCCGTAAATGATGTCGGTGCTGAAGCGGTCGACGATCTGGGTGGCCTGGCCGCTGAAGTAGATGTTGCCCTCGGCGTCGCCCACGGCCGTGCTCAGCAGTTCGTCGGTCTTCACGCCGCCGAACAGCTTGTGCAGCCTGGTGGCGCCGTGGCTGAAGAACTTGGCGTTCTCGCGGCCGCGGCCGGCGAGCTTGAGAGTGAAGGTCTTGTCGGTGTCGTAGGTGAAGGTCAGGGTCGCGTTGCGGTCGCCGCTTTCAACCGGGTAGAAGCGCACCTTCAGGGCGAACGAGCCCTTGGAAGCCTCCAGCCTGGTTTCACTGAACTCGAGCGGGCTGCGCTTGATTTCGTTCTTGAGCAGCGTGAACTCTTCGTCCATCACGCCCTCGGCGCGGGACAGCTCAACCTTGTTGAGCGTCATCTCGGCGCTGGTCTTGTTGTAGAACGTGACGACCTGCAGCGACTCGCTGAACAGCGCCAGCGAGTTGGTCTCCGAGTTCATCGGGATCCAGTACCGGTCGCCATCCTTGAACTCCATGCCCTCGGCCATTGCAACCGGCGCGGTAGCCTGCGCCAACGTGGCCGGAGCCTGCCAGACGGCCGCCAGAACCAGCGAAGCCGCCAACCCCAAGGCGAATGCACGCATCATTGCCTCCTGTTCGATTGTTTCAGTGAATGTGAGCGAGGCGTTAGGCTAGACCCGATGCATAACGAGTCAATGCCTGCAATGCTTCAGGCCTGAATCGTCGTCTTGAGCTGGAATCGGCCTAGTTGCCGCTGCTGACGTCGCGGAACAGCAGTGTCAGCTTCATGGTGGGCTCTGTGGGCAGCGGGTTCTCTTCCGTGGCGCCGGGCTCCGGCTGTGCGGGCTGCGCCGGTTGCCCCGGCTGCGCGGGTTGTGCAGGCTGCGCGGGCTGGGCGTTGGGGTCGGCTGTGCGGCGGTAAATCGCGCGGATGGTGTGCGTGACCTTGCCCACCGTGGCCGCGGCCAGCACCTCGAACACCGTGCTGCGCACCACCAGCCAGGGGCGCATGGCGTTGTAGATCTCTTCCGTGAATCCCTCGATCTCCGCGGCCGGCTGCTCACCTTCCTGGGTCTGCTGGTTGTTCACGCGCTGCACGAACGCCTGGTAATTGGCCAGGTCCTGCGGGCGGAACGAGGCCTTGTCCTCTTCCTCGGCGGGCGCGTTGGGGTCGAGGTTCGGGTCCGGCTCTTCTTCCGGCAGGGTGCCGCCGTTTTCCTCGGCCGCCACGACATCCTGGCGGTCTTGCTCGCGGGCCGTCAGGATTTTCTCGACCACGTCCCAGGTCAGCTTCTCATCAAGCGCCAGCAGCACTTCGCGCGGGGCGGTGTTGATGTTGATGAAGCCCGTCGAGTACAGGGTGATGAAGCCCATCAGGGGCAGCGGGTTGGGGTCGCTGGAGCGCTGGTCGACACCTTCGATGTTGGTGCGGCGCTGCTCGAACTTCTCTTCGTCGGTGAGGTCTTTCCAGTCTCGGGAAGCCTCTTCTTCGTCTTCGCTGGAACTGCTGGTCATGGCCTGGTCGGCGCGGCGCACCGGGCCGTACAGCAGCTCCTCAGTCCAGCCCTCGACCTGCAGCAGTTCGCCGGGCGTGAGCATCTCAAAGGGCGTCTGCTTCTTCATGCTGCGTACGTCGGGCTTTTCGTTGGGATTGGCGGTGAACTGCAGGTCGTCGGAATCTTCACTGGCGCGCTCTTCCAGGTACTTTACCAGGTTGCGCACCAGGGTGTCGGTGTTGACGGATGAGTCATCGGCCCGGCGCACGGTTTTCACGCCGCCGTCCAGCAGCAGGCGCTCGTCCTCGCGACGGCAGATGCCGATCAGGCGCTTCAATACTTTGGTGGCGCGCTCGCGCTGCAGCTCGTTGCCGCGCACCAGCGTGAGCAGGTTGAACTTGCGTTCTTCATCCGCGATCTGGATCTTGGGCGGAGTCGGCGGCGTTGTCTCGCCGCCCTGGCTGTCCTCGGCGCCCCAGGTTTCCCCCTGCCACGAGACCGGCTTCGACCAGTCCTCGTTCAGGCTGTCGTAGTCGGCGTGTTCATCCAGCCGCAGGATCACCTGCCCGCGCACCAGCGCCATCTGGGCCAGGTAAGCGGCTTTCAGGTCGTCGCGCACATTGGCCGAGATCGAAACTTCGCGCATCACGTCGCGCTGGAACGCGAACACCAGCACCGCCAGCAACACCAGCAGGATCATCACGATCAACAACGCGAAGCCCCGTCTGCGCGGGTGCCCGTGTTGCCTGCGATCACTGCGTTCAGCCATGCCTCTTTAACGCCTTGGGCCGCCCGCGGTTGGTTCGCGGGCGGCCTCGTTCGGTGCCTTCTAGCGCTGGGCGTCCCGCGCGCGCAGCACCACACTGATCTTCAGGCGCTTGCCGGCGCGGACTACTTCAAACTCCAGGCGGTCGCCGGGGTTGTGATCGGCCAAGATGGTCCGCAGGTCGCCGGTGCCCGCCACGGCTTCGCCGCCGATGCTCGCAACCACGTCGTCCACCTTCAGGCCGGCTTCCGCCGCCGCAGAGCCTTCGCTGACCACGGTCACGCGGATGCCGCCCTCGATGCCGAGCTTGGCCGATTCCTCGGGTTCAAGGTTCACGAAGGTGGCGCCCAGGGTGACCTTCAGGCGCACGCGCTGGGGCTCATGGGTCTCGGCCGGCTTGGGCTCCGGCTTGGCGGGATCTTCCTTTGGCGCGGGCGTGGTCTCCTTGTCGGCCTTGCCCGAACCCAGCTCTTTCAGTCGCTCGTCCAGCTGGTCGCGCACCCGGCGGCGCTCGGCATCAAGCTCGCGCAGGCGCTCACGCAGTTCCTTCACCTTGGCGTCGTCACCGAACTTGTCGTCTTTGTCCTTTGCCGAGCCCAGCGTCACCATCAGCGGCTCGTTGCGCCCGTTGGCGCGCCGCACCCCCAGGCTCAGCATGTCGCCGGGCTGTTTGGCGCCCATGATCTTGCCCATCTGCTCGATGCTGGTGATGCTGTCTTCGCCGGCCGACAGGATGATGTCGCCGATCGCCAGGCCGGCATCCGCGGCTGGTGACTTGGCGTCCACCCGCGTGACCTTCAGGCCGCCGTCAATGCCGAGCTTTTTGGCATCAGCCTGTTCGACCACCTCAAGCTTGACGCCCAGCCAGGCGTCCGACTGCGCCTTGAGCGCTCCGGCGCCGAGCAGCAGAAGTAATACACAAACCAGTGAACCCGCGAGCCGCATCTTCATCTCCGTACTCAAGCACAGTAATCAGGACCTTTTATCATACGCATGAACGTGCCGGTACGCGAACGGTTTGGCTGGACTTGTCCACACCCTTTGGCAGACTCGGGCCATGGTTCACACCGTCGAAATCATCAGTTACGTCCCGCGCAGCCAGTCGCCCGGACGCCTGACCTTCAGGCTTGACGGAAACACCTACCACGCAAGGTGTTACGCCGACGCCGCCTTGGCCGATGGCCTGCTGGTTGAAGGGCAGAGTTACCCCATCGCCCTTACCATACAGGCCGAGGGCACCGTCGAGTACGCCGTCGCCACCGAGCCCAGCTTTGAAGTGCTGCAGGCCGCCGATTCCGGCGATCGCATCAAGGCCATCGGACGAACCTGGGACAGCATCAGCCACCAGGTGATCAAGCTGGACGCCTCACCCAGCGTGGGCGTGCAACTTAACCTGCCGCAGACCGCCACCGACTACCGGGGCGGCAGCTGGCTGACGGCCGTGGGCACCCTGTGCGCCGACCTGCCACCCGAGGAACATGATTAGTCACGAACCGCGCGGATGCATCCCGCCTGACCGCTTGGCATAGTGCCCGGCCCGAGGGGACATCGCGTTGCTGCCGCTGCTTGAAACAATGATGTCAGGCTCAGCCGAGGCGCTGAACCAGTTGGCCGACAAAGCCGGCTGGCTGGAAGGCATCTACGCCACGTTCTTTGACCCGGCCTGGAACCAGGAACACGCCGGCACCATCTGGCTGGTGATCGTATCGGTGCTGGTGCTGACGGGCATCGGCCTGCCGACGCCCGAGGACATCTGGCTGACCCTGGCCGGCTTCAGCGCTTACAAACAGGCCGGCGATCAGTTCGTGTGGTACTACTTCGCGGGCGCGTTCGGGGCGTGCACGGTGGCGAACCTGATCGGCGATTCCTTCGCCTGGACGCTGGGCAAGCGCTACGGTTTCGAGATTCGTGACCGCTTCAAGCTGATGCGCCGGCTGCTGACCGAAAAGCGCATGCGCCGTGTGCAGGGCTGGTTCGACAATTACGGCAGCTGGACGGTTTTCCTCGGGCGGCAGCTGGCGGGCGTGCGTTTCGTGACGTTCTTCAGCGCCGGCACCATGCGCATGCCCTGGCTGCGCTTCCTGCTGTTCGACTTCCTGGGCTGTTTCGTGAGCATCCCGGCTTGGCTGACACTGGGCGCGCTGACCAGCATCTACGGGCGCGAATGGCTGGATACGGCCTCAAAGACCGTGGGCGGCGGCATGCTTGCGGGCGCGCTGGTGGTGCTGGCAATCTTCCTGATCGTGGTAAAGATCCGCGCGGCCAAGCGCGCCAGGAAGGACGCCGAGGACATCGAAGCCGAAATCCGCCTGTCAGCCCGCGGCGAAGCAACCCCGCCCGAAACCCCGTAGCGCCAGATGGCGACGGCCTCGCCGTGGCGTCATACCCCTACCGACGTCCGGCACTCCCTTTCTGCCCACAGTCCCAAAAATGTCGCAGGGGTTGTTAGACTCCGCGCGGGGGGATTGCCTTGGCCGGGTCTGTTGGCTCAACCGAACGTCAGCTCAACCTGCTCAGCACGTTGCTGAAGGCGCGAGCGCCGCTTGGCTGGCCTGAGCTCTCGCGCATCGAGGGCTACAACGACGACGAGACGCCCCTGCGCTCACGCCAGAAGCGCTTTGAGCGCGACCTGAAGGCACTCGAAGGCACCGGCCTGAAAGTCACACGCCAGAGCGTGCACAGCCGCCCCGTCTACGAGCTCGACCGCGGCGCCTGCCTGCTGCCCGCGCTCAACCTCAGCGCCGAGCAGCGCCTGCTGCTCTACCGCATCGGCATGGCCTACCTCGACGACGACGCCGGCGGGCCCCTGACCCACAGCCTGTCCTCGGCCCTGATGAAACTGCAGGCCGGCGCCGGCAGCGACGGCCTGCCCGCCGAACTGCCCCGCACCTTCGTGCGCCGCACCCTCAACCGCCGCCCGGCCGAGGCCGCCTGCCTGCAGGTGATCGGCCCCGCGCTTCTTGAGCGCCGGCGCGTGGCTTTCCGGTATGCCGGGCGCGGGCGCGGCGCCGACACGAACCGCGTGGTCGCCCCATACGCCCTGGTGGCGCGGCGCGGCGGCTGGTACCTGGTCGGCTACGACACCGAGCGCAAGGCCGAGCGCACCTTCCGGCTCTCGCGCATCCGCGGCGCGGTGACGCTCGCCACGCCGCGCGCCAGGGCCCCCGAGTACGAGGTGCCCACCGACTTCGACCCCGAGCGCAGCTTCTCGACCGAGCTTTTCGGTCGCGGCGAAAACGCATTCACGGACGTGCGCATCGCCTTCGACGCGGAGGTCGGCTTCATCGTCGAGAACGAGTTCGGCGGCATGTACCAGATCACCACCCGCAAAGACGGCTCGGTAATCCTGCACCTGCCCCAGGCCTACCCCGACGAGCTGCTGCGCTACCTGGGCGAGTTCCCGGGCCACTGGCAGGTGCAGCACCCGCCCGCGTTGCGCAAGCTGGTCGTCGAGCGCCTGAAGGGTGCACTGGGCAAGGCCGGGAGGGCGCGATGAGCGAAATCGCCGAACTGGTCAGCCTGGTCAGCTTCCTGGTCGCAAACGAGGGCATCACGCTCGCCGAGGCCGCCAGGGCAACGCACCGCACGCCTAAGCGCCTGCTGCGAGACCTCGAGCGCCTGGTGATGTGCGGCGTGCCGCCCTACTCACCCAGCGACTACATCAACTACACCCTGCGCGGCGTGGGCGACCAGGCGCGCCTGAAGGTGCAGTTCGCGGGGCATTTCTCACGGCCGTTGAACTTCACTTCGCAGGAGGCGCTGGCGCTGAAGTACGCGCTCGACCACTTCAGCCGCGGCGCCGACGCCGACACGATGAAGCAGCTTGAGGCCGTGAACCTGGCGCTGCGCGAGGCGCTGCACGGCCGCGCGCAGGAGCTGCTTTCGGACCGTGGCAAGGGTTTCGTGACGCCGCGCCGCACGGAGCGCATGCGCCGCATGATCGCGCTGCTGTCCAGGGCGGTCGAAGAGCGGCGGGTGGTGGAGATCGAGTATTACTCGGCGCACCGCGCGCGTCTGGCGAAACGCAACGTGAGGCCGTTCGCGGTGCTGGAGATCGGCGCGCACTTCTACCTGTACGCGTGGTGCGCGCTGGCCGAGGACACCCGGCACTTCCGGCTGGACCGCATACGCGACGCGCGTGTACTTGAGGATACGTTCAAGGCGCCCGCGCCGAAGAAGCGCGAGGCCGGCCGCATGGATTCGCTGTTCCATGGCACACCCAAGGACCGGCTGGTGGTGCGCTTCAGCCGCGAGGTGGCGCGCGAGGTGTGCGATGAGTGGGAGGGCTCGCCGGGCGTGCAGATCAGGCCGCTGCGCGACGGCCGCGCGGAGATCGAGACGCCGCTCTACAACCAGTTCTGGGCGATCGGCTTCGTGATGGGCTTCGGCGATCAAGCGGAGCTGCTGCAGCCAAAGTGGCTGCGCAAGGAGCTGGAGGTAACCATCCGCAGCTCGCTGGCCGCGCACAAGGAGTAACGCATGTCGTGGATCATGGTTGACGTGGAGGCGGACGGCCCTGCGCCCGGGCTTTACAGCATGGCCAGTTTCGGCGCGGTTGTGGTCCGTGAAGGATTGAAAGACACCTTCTACAGCGAGATTCTTCGCCCCCTGGAAGGCGCGCAGTTCATTGCCGAAGCCATTGCCGTTTCCAACATCACGCGCGAACAGATGCTGCACGGCGCTGATCCTGCCGAGCGCATGCGTGCGTTCGTTGACTGGCTGAAGGCTGTTTCCGGCGGGCAGCCGCGCTTCATTTCAGACAACAACGGCTATGACTGGCAGTTCATGAACTACTACCTCTGGAAGTTCACGGGAGGAAATCCGTTCGGGCATTCGTCGACCAACCTGGGCTCGTTGTTCAAGGGCATGGAAAAGTCGATGTTCAAGAACTTCAAGCACCTGCGCAAAACGGCGCACACGCACCACCCCGTGGACGACGTGAAAGGCAACGCGGAGGCGCTGCTGTACCTGAAGAGCCAGATGGGGTTGGCAATCAACCTGGACTAACGGCGGCGGCGCTTGCGGATGCGAAACGGCATGCCCGCCAGGTAGACCACGCCGCACAGCAGCAGCGACAGCGCGCAGACCGCCAGCGGGTAGTGCAGCTTGATCAGCAGGTTGCCGATGAACGCGAACACCGGGCCGTCGGTACCGGCCTTGAACAGCCGGTCGATCACCAGGTGCAGCACCAGCACGATGCCGCAGATCACCAGCAGGCCCAGCGAGCCGTTCTTGAGGTCCTGCCGCGAAGGCGCCATGCCGAGCGTGAAGCACATGGCGAAGTACAGGAACACCCAGGTGCGCCAGTCCAGCAGCGCCGAGGCCTTGAAGAACAGCACCATGTCGTCCCACACCAGCGTGGCCAGGCTGGCCGCGAACATCAGCTGGTTGGCGTGCACGCCCTCGGCTTTCACGCTGTAGAAGTTGACCGGCGCGCGCAGCAGCATGCCGAGCAGCAGCAGGCACAGCGTGCAGCCCAGCAGTGGCGCGAGGCTGATCGCCACGTCACCCACGTACTTCAGCCTGGGCGGGCCGTGTTTGACCTCGCCGCTGCCGTCACTGCGGAACAGCACCATGCTGTGGACCTTGGCGCCGGTCAGCACGCAGGCGAGTGCGTGGGACAGCTCATGCACCGCGACACCGGGCGCGATCATGTACGCCAGCACGCGCGGCGGCACGGCCCGCACCCAAAGCGCGCGCAGGCCGTAGGTCGCCAGGATCAGCAGGCTGACGCCAAGCACAAGGTTGAGGAAAGCGGCGAGTGTGGGCACGGGTTCAATTCAAAATGAAAAATGCAAAATTCAAAACTACATCATCGGCTGCCGGAGCAGATCATTTCGAATTTTGCATTTTGAATTTTGAATTCACTCCGCAAGCTTCACCTGGTTCTTGCCGTGGTTCTTGACCCAGTACAGCGCGCGGTCGGCGTCGCGCAGCAGTTGCTCTTCGCTGGTGATGCCCTTGGTAACGCAGGCAATGCCCATCGAGACCGTGACGCGGATCTTCTGCTCGGGCTTCTCCAGCAGCGGCAGTTCCGTCTCGGCGATCTTGCGGCGGATCTGCTCGGCCTTGGCCTTGGCGGCCTCCCCCACCGTTTCCGGCAGGATCACGCAGATCTCTTCGCCGCCGTAGCGGCACACGGTGTCCAGGTCGCGGAAGCTGCCGGCCAGCAGGCTGCCGACGGTGCTGAGCACCAGGTCGCCCTGCTGGTGGCCCCAGGTGTTGTTGACTACGCGGAAATCGTCGATGTCGAGGATCAGCAGGCTCAGGTCGCGCTCGTAGCGCAATGCCCGCCGGAACTCGGTGCTCAGCTGCTCTTCGAACACGCGGCGGTTGTACAGGCCCGTCAGCTTGTCCTGGCGCGACTGCAGCTTGATGCGCTCGAGGTTTTCATGGTTGCTGATCACCACGCCCAGGAAGTCGGCGATGGTGCTGACCAGGTCCTTGATCGACTGCTGGATCGGCTTGTGGCCGGCGTAAAAGCGCTGCAGGTTCTTGGGCAGGCCGACCTGCAGCAGGCCGCGGATCGCTGCGCCGGTCTGGATGGCCGCGTAGTGGGTGCCGCCTTCGTCCACGGCCAGGCTGTCCTGGCCGCTGAGCACGCGGCTGATCAGGGGCGTTTCCTTGACCTGCAGGCTGGTGGTGGTGCGGAACGGGTTGGCGTACTTGACCTCGAGTTTGCCCTGCTCGTCTTTCAGCAGTACCGCGCAACTGCTGAACTGGGCGTCGTTCACCATGGTAAGCGCGGTTTCCTTGAACACTTCGTTGATGTCCTCGAGCTCAAGCAGCCGCTTGGTGAGCAGCGGGATGGCGCGCAGCACTTCCGAGAGCGCGCCCACGCGGGTGTTTGCCTCAAGCACCTCGAGGCTCTTGCGCTGGGCCTCCTTGGCCGACTGCTGGGCGGCCAGGGTCAGCTCGCGGTTGAACTCGGACTCGTTGCGCAGCTTGATCTCGAGCTTTACCTGCTCGCTCACGTCGCGGGCGCTGCCCACCTGCACGATGCGGCCCATGTAGCGGATCAGCGTGAAGCGCACTTCCAGGTGGCGCACCTCGCCGTCGGGGCGCACGACGCGAAAGCGCGCCACGCCGCTGTCGCCCGGCTGGCTTACGGACGCGCGGTGGCTGCGCACCAGCTCGCGGTCGGATTCGTGGATGATCGAGGTGGTCGCGACCGGGCGCCGCGCCTCCACCAGCTGTTCGCGGGTGTAGCCCAGCAGCTCGCACATCGCCGGGTTCACCTTGATGAACACGTCGGCCTCGGGGTCAAGCACGTACTGCCCGTCCACCGCGGTGTCGAAGTGGAGGTGCAGCAGGCTGGGTGACTCCGTGACCGACGTGTCGCTTTCCATGCGCCTTCAGTTCGGGCGCATCAGTCCTCCGCACTCAGGACCTTGCGCTCGCTTGGTGCGACGGCCGTGTCGAACACCCTCACAGAGGGGTCGCGCCGCACCGCAATGACGTCCGCCCGTACTTCAATGGGCAGTTGCTCCGCGGGGTCCTCTTCGGGGGCCTCCGCGACGTCCACCGCCTGTGACACCGGCAGCTCGGGCTCGGCTTCCGGCTCAAGCTCTGCTACCGGTTCCGGCTCAGGCTCGGCAGCTACCACCGGTTCCGGTTCGGGTTCCGGCTCGAACACCGGCACGACCTCGGCAACCAGCGGCGCCCTCGCACTCAGCGGAATCGCCGGCCCCGCCAGGCCCCTGCCCGAATCCTGTGCCGCCTCGGGCGCCGTTACGCGCGGCCTGGCAAGCCTGGCGCGCAGCACATCGAAGCCCACCCAGGCCACCAGCCCGGCCGCCGCGGTGAACGCGACGTAAGGTACATATTCTACAATCAGAACGGTCATGTCTCGACACCTCGTCGTTAGCCCTTGCCCCCAGTGTCGCGGGGGCATAGATTTCCCGGCATGACTCAAGTTCTTGCGGTCATCCCGGCCCGCCTCGCCTCCACGCGCCTGCCCCGCAAGGTGCTGCTGGACAAAACGGGAAAAACCCTCATCCAGCACGTCTGGGAGGGCGCGAAAGCCTGCACTGCTATCGACCGGATCGTGGTCGCAACTGATGCCGAAGAAGTGATGAAGGCCGTAAAAGCCTTCGGCGGCGAAGCGGTGATGACCTCGCCGTCCTGCGCCAGCGGCACCGACCGCGTGGCCGAGGCCGCGCGGCACTTTCCCGACGCGAAGATCGTGGTGAACGTGCAGGGCGACGAGCCCGAGATGTCGCCCGAGCCCCTGTACGCGCTGGTGGAGGGCATGCAGGCGAACCCGGACGCCGACATGGGCACCATCGCCGTGCCCTGGCCCCAGGGTGTGCCGCTGTCTGAGCCCGGCTTCGTGAAGCTGGTGACCGACCGCCAGGGTTACGCGCTGTACTTCAGCCGCAGCCCCGTGCCGTTCTATCGCGACACGCCCGACACGCCGCCGCATGGCGACCGCCCCGACGGGCAGCCCCGCTACCTGAAGCACGTCGGTCTGTACGCGTTCAAAGCGCCGTTCCTGCAGGAATATGCGGCCATGGCCCAGACGCCGCTGGAGCAGGCGGAAGCCCTTGAGCAGTTACGCGCCCTGGAAAACGGCCGGCGCATCGCGGTGTTCGTCAGCCGCTACACGGGCTACGAGGTGAACACCCCCGCCGACTACGAGGCGTTCGTGGCGCGGCAATCAAGATAGAGCCCCGCCCGAAAGAGCGGGGACACGCGGGCCTGCCCGCGTGAACGGCTTTCCGCCGCGCTGACGCGGCGGTCCCCGGCGTTTCCGCCGGGGCTCTACTCCCCCGCGCCCGGCAGGGTGGCGGTGCGGGCGGATTCCCGCATGCGGGCGATTTCGTCAATCACGCCGGCCGTGGTGTCGCGGCGCGGCTCCAACTCTTTACGTGTCAAGTCCTCGGCGTCTTCCTGCTTGAGGCGGCTGGCTGCCTCCTGCAGCAGCGCGGCCATGCGCTTCTGTTCGAGCTCAGCGGTACCCAGCCGGGTTTCCAGCCGCTTCACCTCGGCTTCCAGTTCCGGGATGCGCGGGTCCTGGGGCAGGTCGGGCGGGCCGCTCAATGCGTTGAACAGGATGTAGACGATGCACACGAACAGCGCAAAGCCCAGCGTGCCGATGCCCATGCCGGTCATGCGCCTCCTGCCGGCAACGGCCGGGCGCGGCGCGAGCGCCGGGTCTTCCCAGGGCCTGTACTTCGCGGGCGCCTGACCGGCGTCCGGCTCGCGTTCGACCTCGCTTGTGGGCTCGAGGCTCAGTCCCGAGTCGTCGTTTCCGTTCCAGGCCGTGGGTTCGCCGCCGGGCACCAGCTCCCAGAGCGCATGCTTTTCCAGGCCGGGGATGGTCTTCTGCAGGGCCGCCAGCTCGCGCGGCAGATCCTTGGCCGCGGGCCGGTCAGCGGGCCGCTTGGCGAGCATCTTGCGCACCAGGTCCTGCAGGGCACCCGGCAGCTCGCCTCCGTCAAGGCCGCGCGGCTCGACCTCGACGTGCATGCGCAGCACCTCGACGGGGTCGGAGTTCTCGAACGGCAGCTTGCCCAGCAGCGCGCGGTACATGGTCACGCCCAGCGAGTACACGTCCGCCTGGGTGTCGATCTCCGGGCTGATCGCCGCCTCGGGCGCCATGTAGGCCGGCGTGCCCTGCGCCACCATGGGCGAGGTCAGGTTGGTCGCGCCCACCGGCCGCGCCAGGCCGAGGTCGCAGAGCTTCACGCGGCCTTTGCGATCGATCATGATGTTGTCGGGCTTGATGTCGCGGTGCACCAGGCCGACCTTGCCGATGTAGGCGACGGCGTCGGCGATCAGGCGGGCGATCTCGATGGCGTGCGGCAGCTCAAGCTTGGGGCGAATGCGCAGCACCTGGCCGAGGCTGACGCCCGAGACGTACTCCATCACCATGTAGACGTTGGAGCCCTTCTTGTTGATGTCGAAGGCGCGCACGATGTTGCGGTGCTGCACCTTGCTGGCGACGCGGGCCTCGCGCAGGAAACGCTGGATGTATTCGCGGTTTGCGCTGAGCGCCTTGCTCAGGATCTTCACCGCCACCACGCGCCGCAGGCTGGGCTGCCAGGCGCGGTACACGCTGCCGCGCCCGCCGCGCCCCACCATGTTCAGCAGCATCAGGCCGGGCAGCTGGGGCTCAAGGCCCTCGAGCTGGTTGTTGCCGATCAGGGTGATCAGGTCTTCGACCACTTCCTCGGGCAGCAGCTTCTCGCGCCCCAGGTACTGCAGCAGCGGGCCGTGCTTCTCGAGGCTCCAGCGCGAGTTGACAAGCTCGACCTCGGCCGCGGACAGGAAGCCCTTGGCGTTCAGGTAACGCAGGATCTCGTCAGGTTTCAGGACGGGCACAGAAACTCCCGGGGGAGCCCAAGTATAGCCCCCCACCACCACACACAAAAGCTCATGCGGCACGGGAAAGCGGAGGGGGCCGGGTTTTTCCCGGCCCCCTTGCTGGTTACTTGGGCTTGGTGGGCGCGCTGGGCGGCCTTTGGCCCGGCAGGAACTTGGGCTCGATCCCCTTGTCCAGCGCACGGCGGTAGGCCGCGCCGAAATCGCCGATCCTGGCCTGGCTGCGCACGATGCTCAGGCTGCCGTCGAAGCGGGTCTTGATGGAGCCCGGCGCGTTGTTGCCGCGGCCGTAGTAGTTGGAAAGCTTGAGGGTGGGCATCGACTCGCCTTCGCGCACCCAGCTTTCCATCACGACCTTCTTGTCTTCCTTCATCTGCTCGGTGCGGATGTAGTACTCCCAGGCATAGGTCAGCACGATCACGTCGTCGCGGGCCGACTTGGCCTGCGCGTAGGCCTGGGGCCAGATCTGCACGGCGTAGACGCTGCTGGTGTCGACGTCGGCCAGCAGCTGGTCGGTCAGCTCGATCCACTTGACGATGAAGTCCGTGCGGTATTCGGCCCACTTGGCGACGTCCAGGATGATCGCGTCACCGTCCTTCTCCGTGAACTTCTCGGCGTCGAACTTGTCCTGCTCTTCCTTGGTGCGCAGGTAGTCGAAAGCCGCCTTCATCGCCTCGGGCGGGAAGTACTTCCACTGCTCGGCGCGCGTATCCCACTTCGCCTTGCGGCCGCCGGGCGCGGCGTCAACCTCGGCCAGCTTCTGCTTGCGGGCCAGGCTTGCGGCACGGTTGTCCTTCTTCTCGATCGCCTCCCAGGCCTGGTAGGCCGGGGCGTTGATGGAATGGTAGCCGGTGTACAGCAGGTGACCGTCCAGCATGCTCCAGTAGCGGAAGGTCAGGTAATCATGCAGCTTGGCGATCTGCTGCAGGATCGCCATGCGCGCGGCAACCGAGCTGTTGTGAAGCTTGACCTCGGCCTTGCTGGTGCGTCCCTTGAACTGCTCAATCAGCGCGGTGTTCTCGCGGCGGACGCGGGACTTGGTCTCGGCGGCCTGCTTTTTCCACTCTTCCTTCAGCTCCTCGAGTCTCTTGATCTCCTCGGGCTTGGCGTCTTTCCTGGTTTCGGCTTTCAGTTTCTGCTCGAGCTCGGCATCGACGACCTGGTCCACGTTGTCGAGTTCGTACTCGTACTTGATGAGCTGGTCCACCACCAGCATGTGGTAGCTCCAGACCATGTAGTTTGCGGGTTTGCGGTCGGTACCCTGCGCTGGCGCGATCAGCTCGAGGTTGCCGTCCTTGTAGATTTCACCGATCCACAGCAGCGAGGTGTCGTTGACCTCGCCGGTGATGTCCATCAGTTCGCGGTACACTTCCTCGTGAAGTTCGGGGTCTGCCATCACCTCGGTCCAGAACATCTCGTTGGTGTCGTTGTCCTCTACACCGCGCGCGCCGTACCAGTCCGAGCACCACTTGATCGACTGCTGCAGCTTGCTTTCCTGCGACTTGAACCGCACGCGCGCCACCAGCCGGTACACGCCGGGCGCCAGCGGCTTCTGCAGCACGGGCAGGCTGAAGCGCACCAGCCCGAAATTCCCCTCCGTCTGCGTCACGGTCACGGACATGTGCTGCCCCTCCACCAGGCGCCCCGGGTCCTTGGGGTCCAGCTTGGGCTCGAGCACCGCCTCGGTCTTGGGGTCGCGCATCAGCACGGTGTCGTAGTACAGCAGCTCAATGGCAACTCGCAGGCCCGTGAGCTGGCCCTTGGGCAGGTCGGTGCCCGGCGGCACGCGGTCGGCCTCGAAGTCGGTCCAGACCTCGCCGCTGACCTGCATGCCGTTCTGGACAAGCGCCAGGTTGGTGTTGCGGATGATGACGCGGTTCTGCGGGTAGACGTCCTCGGGCGGCTTGATCTCGGGCCGGACCAGCCGCACCCGCTCCATGGGGTAGCCGGTATAGACATCCTGCGCCAGAAGCGCGCCGGACAGCAGCGCCAACATCAGCGCCGCCGAAGTGAATCGAATTGCCATCTTTCTGTCCTCCTGGCCCCAGCCTGTTTTCCTGCGCGACCCCTGTGACGCCTAGTACTCGACCACGAAAGCGAGCTTGCGCGGCGGCGTCAACACCGTCACCTTCACCTCCAGCAGGTACGGCGTGACGTTGTTGACCACGATCTCCTTGCCCACCCGGAAGTGCACGCGGTACATCAGCAAACCGACCTTGTTGCCCGAGGGCAGCAACGCGCCGCGCATGCTCATGCCGCCCGACGCCCAGTATTCGTCGGACTTGACGTCGGTCGCCTCGCGCCGTCCGGAGTTGCCGCGGTACTTGGCGCCGCTGATGTCGGTCTTTTCGCCACCCACCTTTGCGGTAGCGTAATCGTCCACGATGGCCCACTCCAGTTCGATGCCGGAGCTGGTGGCCAGGGTCAGGCCGCGGCCCCTGTAGGGATCCCAGTCCGGGCGCAGCTCGGTCCAGCTGATGGTGCCGAGGCGCACGGGCAGGGCGTGCAGCATGTTGTCGTCGCCCTGGATCGGCAGGAAGCCGTTCTCGTAGTAGCAGTCGTTGCCGTCGGCGTCGTAGCGGCTGTAGGGCCGGAACTGGGCGTCGGTTATCTCGATGTTGGCGCCGAGCACCTCGGCGCTGATGCGGAAGTCGTCAATGGTGGCGTTGGCCACAGCCACGATGTTTGAATCGAACTTGAAGACCGGGCGGGCGGGCTTCACCAGCTCGCCCTGGTCGTCGGCCTCTGAATAGTAGGTGGTGAATATGCCGCTGTCCTCGATGTCGAGCTGGCGACGGAAGATGCAGCCCACGGTCAGGCGGTCTTCCGGGTTGATCTCCAGCAGCATCGAGGTGGTGCGGTAGACGTCGTAACCCGGCGAGCCGGTGGGCTCTTCGGTGGGCAGAGGCTGGTCGGTCAACGGCGCGTGACGGCCGTCGTTGCGGTAGCCCTTGGGGGCGTTGATGTCGTCGTCCTTGTGGAACTCGACGGCCTGCACCTGGCGCCCGTCCAACCACAGGCGGTACGGGCTTTCCGTATTGCTGTTGTAGGTGAGGGTGAAGCGGTGCCAGTCGTGCGGGCGCAGCATGATGTTGCCCGTGCCGGCGCCGACGACGTAGCTGGCCTTGGACAGGTCGAGCCATGCGTCGGTGCGGGCGTACAGGAAGCCCTTGTTGCTGTTGCCGTAAGGCCCGCGGTCGTTGCAGATATCGTTGGTGCCGGTGTAGCCGCCCAGGGGCTTGGTGACGTCGAAGATGCGGCGCATGGCGACGCCGAACGGCTCGACGGTCGTGGACGTGCTGCCGGTCGCGCCGCCGCCGGTGATGGCGGCACCGAAGGCCTCTGAGAAATACAGGCGCGTGAAGCGCAGGATGCCGCCCGGCTCTTTGTAGACGAAGAACTGCACACCTTCAAAGTCGGCGTTGGCATTGCGGTTGGTGGAATCGGGAGCCTTCACCTGCGCGCTGTCGCGGAAGCGCCCGTAAGCGGTAGCGCCGAACAGAGCCGAGAAGTTGTGGCTGGCGGGATCGATTTCACCCAGCGCCACCACCACGTCGGCGCCCGTGTAGTTGGCGCCCTGGGGTGGCAGATCCCACTTGATCCAGAAGTCCACGGTGCCCTCGTAATACGGCATGTTGGAGCGGTGCTGGCGGTTGAACTCGGCATCGCGGTTGTGCTGGTCGCTGCCGCGGTAAGGCGGCGCCAGCCCGATCATGCGCTCACGCATCAGCGGGTCGCTTTCGGTGCCGCTGAGTGGATCGAGGTAACCGGCCTGCTTGGCGTCTTCCACGCCGTCGTCCTTGTCGGAGTCGCCCTGCCACGAGAACGGGCGGATGGGCTGGAACGGATTGTCCGAGTCCTGGGCGCCGCAAGGGTAACGCAGCAGCTTGAGGCGCGGCACGCGCGCCAGGCCGCGCACGCCGAAGCTGGTCTTCAGGCTGCGCTCCGAACGGGGGCGGATCTTCATGCCGCTGAGGAAGGCGCCGTCCGGCATCAGGGTGGAGTACTTGGTAGCCTGGTCGCCGCTGTCGGCGTTGTCGAACTCGTTGGCCAGCCCGCCGCCCCCGACGGCCAGCGCCTTTTCCGTGGAGCGCGGGGTGGCGGTGGAAATGAAGTCGTCAAACGCCGCGCCGGTTTCCCAGGGCAGGTGGCCCCAAGCCTCGTCACGGGCGAGCGCGTCACTGTTGACACCCTCGACCTTCACGTTGGGGAACTGTGTGGTCTTGCTGCGGGCGCGCAGGCTTTCATTGAAGCGGGCATGGAACGCCAGCGGGTACTGGTTTTCCTGGATGTCCGTGAAGGGCGTTTCGTCGCGCGGGTTCATGAACACGTAGCCGAAGTCGCCGGAGGCCGCGTTGGGCGGGTTGTGGCCCTTGACGCGGTCCTTGGCGGGGCTGGGCTCGCCGGGTTTGGCCTTCTGGTACGCGATCGCCCTGCCGTCGTCGAGCTGCGCCAGGTAATCGCCCTGGGGGCCGCTGTTCTTCTCCCAGACGCCCATGTCCAGCTCGTCGATGCTGAAGGGGCCGCTCTTGGTCTCGTTCTTGGTCAGTGCGGTGAGAGGCTCCGGCTTCGTGGGCGCGCTGCTGGTGGCACGGCGCACGAAATCGGCGCTGCTGGGCGCGGTGACCCAGTCGCGCTGGCTGGCGTGGCGCATCACCTCGTAGATCTGCACCACCGTGCGCACCTGGCGGCGCGCAACGGGCAGGCGCAGCTCGGCGGGGCCGGACGAAGTGGCATTTTCGCTCCCGGCCTCGGGCGCCATGATTTCGCCCTGGCTGACGATCTCGTAGACGCCCATGCTCGAGAAACAGATGGGGCTCGAGGTGGTGACCAGGTCCATGCGGTCGACGTTCATGTGCAGCGGGTAGTCGACGTTGTAGCGCGCGGTCAGGTTCACGGGGCTGAGCGCGGCGCGGATCATGTCCACGCAGCTCTTCCAGTACCAGGCGCGGAAGTCGGAGGGCGTCATGGCCGAGTCGCCCGACTTGATGGGGTTGGCGGCGTGCAGGCAGTTGGCGGGGTCGGGCAGCAGCTTCTTGGGGAAGCCGCCTTCAATGTTCTGGGGGTTGGGGCGCGACAGGTCGCTCCCGCTGCGGGGCACGCCGATCAGGTCCGGGGTGCGCACGTTGCTGCGGTCGCTGTCCGCCAGGCCCAGCAGGATGCCGCGGCAGAAGCGGGCGTCGAAGTCCTGCCAGCTGGTGAACGGGGCGCTGGCGCGCACCCGCATCACTTCATCGGCCAGCGCCGAGGCCAGGTCTTCGCCGCCGGCGCTGCTGCTGGTGCGGCCGCCGGAACCCGCCGTGGTGATGGGGCCGATCGGCACGAGCTGGAAGATGGCGCGGTTGTCTTCACCGCTGGGGTACCAGTTGGTTTCATCCTTGACGGTGCGGTTGTTCTGGCGACCCAGGTCCGGCGTGCCGGAGATCTGCGTCGGCACGTCGGCGCTGAACTTGTCCTTGATCAGCTTGTTGGTGTCGGTGATCTGGTCGTGCTTCTGGAAGAACAGCAGGCGCGCCTTGGCCTCCAGGTTCGCGAACAGGCACACCAGCACCGGCTTGGGCGCGGTGTTGATGTTGATCGGCGCCTTGCTGAAGCCCGTGGCGCTGGGCTGCCAGTCCGGCCAGCCATCACGGCCCTCTGAATCGGTGCGCGTGAAGCCCTCGCGGTTCAGCTCCACGGCCGTGAGCTTGAGCGGGTTGGCGCTGGCGTCGTCGTCGACTTCGTTGTTGGCGTCGCAGTAGTCGCGGTACTTGTTGTCGACCCAGCTGTTGACGGTGATGAAGTTCATCGCCAGCTCGTACATGCGCTCGCCGTTCTCGAAGCCCTGCCAGATCGGGCGCAGCTGCTCCTTGCTGCTGAAAATCCAGCCGTTTTCCTCGCCCACGCGCACGAATTCCTGCACCACTTCGGCGGGCAGCGGGTTGTCGCGCCCGTCGGGTGTTGGTTTGCCGCGGTTGAGCCACGAGTCGATGGCCTTGCCGAGGGTCAGCAGCACCTGCTCGAGTCGCTTGTCGCGGAAGTTGTTGATGTTCAGCAGGCTGGCGGCGTCCACGACGCGCACGCGGAAGTAATCCCCCAGCGGCTCGTAGGTGCCGGCGGGGCCGTACGGATTCTCCCCGGCGCGCCCCACGTCCTTGTTGGGGACCTGGTTCACGTTGATGCCGTCGGCATGGAAGCCGGTGACCGTGCGGGCGAAGTTCGGCTGGTTCTTGTCCGTGCCGTAATTGGTCTCGTCGCCGCCCCGGTTGTTGTCGCCGTTGAAGTCGACCCAGTTGCCGTCGCCGGTGTTCGCGGCCGAGGTTTTTGAGGCCGCACGGTTCCAGCTCACGGCCGGATCGGCGCCGTCCAGGGGCTGCAGCGAGTAGCGGCGCGGGTCGTACTCGGTGCCCGCGTCGTCCAGGCCGGCGACACTGGGGCCGATGCCCTCGTAGTGCTTGGTGATCGCCTCGGCGCGCAGGCGCGCGATCGAGTACTCGACGCCGTCCAGCGCAAGGTCCAGCGCGCGCTGGCGATCGAGGTAGTTGGCGGCAGCGCGGCGCTCGGAGAGCGTCACGAAGCTGAAGGACGTGCCGATGACGAACAGCGCCACCAGCAGGCCCAGCACCACCACAAGCATGGTTCCCCGTCGATTCTGACGGGCAGTATGGATTCGATGACTCACGTCTAGCCTCCGTTGACCAGGCAGAGGGACTGCAGTTGGGGATTCTTGATGGCGCGCTCGCACCGAGCCCGCCATCGAAAATCCGCTTCCGCTCAGGCGTCCAGGTACGTGCCCCCCGCCGCGTCCGCCAGCCGCTTGTAATACTCTTTCTCGTCGCCCGACAGCCCCACCCCGGTGATGTCCAGGGTGGTTTTCTTGCCGGCCGCGCGCCACTTCTTCACCTGTGCCAGCAGGAACTCGCCCGCATTCTTGTGCTGTTTGCGCTCGCGTTCGAGCTCTTCGCTGAGGCCCTCGGGCTCGCCGGGCATGCTGCCGACGATCATGGTAGCCGAGTCGGGCCCCTGCTCGAAGCATTCGCGCAGCATGTTGAAGAGGTCGTTGTCTCCCTTGGCTTCCAGTTTCTTGAGCCACTCCTTGGCGCGCCGGGCGTTGTCCTCGGTGGCGGCCTGCAGCTCGCCGCCGGCGGCGAAGTCCTGCACGCTGCCGAAGGTGACGATGTTGAAGCGCAGGCGCGGGTCCTTGCGTTTGGCCAGGGCATCCAGCGAGCGCTCCATCTGCGCCACCATGTGCTCGAGGCGCGTGGTCTCGCGTGCGTCATCGACCGTGATGCTCTTGGACATGGCGTTGCTGATGTCCAGCAGATACACGCGCGTCTTCAGCTTGGTGTCTTCCGGCTTCGGCTGTTCACCGTCCGCCTTGCCTTCCGCCTTCTTGCCGCCGAACTTGATCTTGGGGTAGCTGGTCGGGCGGTCGTGACCGTCCTGCACGGCCTTGCCCTCTGCGGCGGGTGGCTCGGTCTTGCCCGGATCCTGCGCAAAACACAACGCGGCCGCCGGCAGCAGCAGGCAGCACGCAAGGGCAAGTCGGCCCAGCAGGCGCAGTTTCAGTTGATCCGGCATGGTTTCCGGCATTTCACCACAAGTGTCGGACTTTTCAAGGTTTGCGCTACCAGTTGCGGGTTACATGTGACACGGACCTGTGCTGTACTGGTGCAACCTTGGTGCCATCCGCAACGTCAGCAATGTGAAGAACGCTGGCGGCCTCGGGGTGGACGACGCAAACAGCTTTACCGCTATAAGTTACGACGCTGCCCTGGGGTGCAATCGACGCCAAGCGCTGTGCCGTCACAGCCGGCGTCGGGTTGCGGGCGTGACGCGGCAGTAACGCCGGGTCACCCGCGGGAAATTGTGCAAACGTCGTTGCCTGCTGGACGTATATAGAGTGTCATTCGTTGTCCTGTCATTCCGGAAGGGGTCGTGATGCGCGCGAAGTTGTCCGTCATTCTGTTCCTGTTGGCCGGTGTTGCGCTGCTTGGCGCCGGCTGCTCCAGCACCCCCGCGACCGACGAAGAAGCGGACGCCGGACGTCACTCCTACGTCGACGACGAGACGCTTGAAGCCTTTGACCGCGACCTGCGCGACCTGGCGTTTGCGGTGAACCGCGCCAATGAAAAAGAAGAGCGTGCGCTGCGCACCAAGATCAGCGAAAGCGCGCGCCTGTACCAGAAGGCGCTGATCTCGGCGCTTTACGACGACAGCTCAACGGCGCGCCGCGCGCTGGCCGCGGTGATGCTGGGCTTCACGGGTGACGCCACGGTGATTTCGCCGCTGATCGAGAAACTCAACGATGAAGACGAACCGGAGCGCGTGCGCCTCAATGCGGCGCTCGGACTCTCCACCATGGGCGACAAGCTGCGCGATTACGACCCGCACAAGACGCTGATGTCGGCGCTCAGCGCCCAGATGCAGAACCGCGAAGCCAGCTACAACATGCGGCGCGCGGCCATCATGTCCTACGCGGTGGCCTTCGACGGCGCCCAGAACGACAGCATCCTGCCCCTGCGCGACCGCTTCCTGAGCGACCCGGACGTGCGCGTGCAGATTGCCGCCATCACCGCCATGGGCGACATCGGCGACACCAACGCGGTGCCAGACCTCGCCGTGGTGGGCCTCGATCACCCGGAGCCGGACATCCGTGCCTCCTCGGCCGTGGCCCTGGGCAAGATCGCCGACCCCACCCGCGTGCTGCCGGCACTTTCCGCCGCCTGCCTTGACGACAACGCGCTGGTACGTCGCCAGGCCGTGGACGCGATCAGCAAGCACTACGGCAGCGACCCGGAGCGCGTGTACGCCACGCTGATCACCGGGCTCAGCGACTTCGACGAGCGCGTCCGCGAGTCGTCCGCGCTGGCGCTTTCGCGCATCAACGACGCGCGGGCGATTGACTCGCTGCTGCAAGCCACCGGCGACCGTGTTGCGCTGGTGCGTGAAGCCGCAGCGTTCTCGCTCGGTGAGCTGATCACTCCCGACCGCGAGAAAGAGGCATTCCCGCTGGTCGAGCTGCTGTCTGACCAGAACCCGGGCGTGCAGGCCGCCGCGTTGAACAGCCTGTGGCGCATAACAAAGGAAGATTTCGGCAGCGAGCAGACCCGCTGGCAGAAGTACTTCTACACCAAGTACCCCGAGATCGACCCCGCCAACATCTATGGCGACGGACCCAGGCCTCGGGTCACCTCCGGTATTTCCAACAGCGGCGCGCGCCGTACCACCACCACCAGCCAGCGCACCAACACGCAGCGCACCCAGCCGCGTACCAACACCACGCGCCCGCAGCAGTCCCGCAACACCGGCCGCACCAACACCACGCGGCGCTAGCCCCGCGATGAAGATCCCGGGCTGAACCGCGGGCCGGTTCAGCCCGGTTGCTTTGTGCCCGGCGCGGCCTGCCTGTGCGGTGATTTGTCACGCTGCAAAGGCCCGTAACTGCGGGCCATGGGGCCGCTTGCTTCCCCTGTGCGGCACTGCTAACGTGCCGCCCACACTCGGGCTCCGTGGCATCCAGGGACGCTGATGGAAGTTCTTTTCTGGCTCAGTTTCGTGGTGACGCTGCTCGGCGCGGCGATGATGATTACGCAGAAGCACGCGGTCTACGCGCTGCTTGGCCTGCTGATCGCCTTCGTCGGCTCGGCCGGCGTGTTCCTGGCGCTGGACGCCCCCTTCATTGCGGTATCCCAGATCCTGATTTACGCGGGCGCCCTGGCGGTGATGTTCCTGTTCGTGCTGATGTTCACCGACACGCGCACGGATGAAGACCAGGGCCTGCCCGGCGCCGTGGGCTCGCGCGCGGTGTGGGATCCGGCCCAGGCCAGGCCCCCGAAGAAGCGCAAGAAAGACGAGCCCCGTCCCCCGCTGCTTTCGGGCCTGGTGATGCCCAAGCCCATGGCGGTGGTGGTTTCGCTGGCGCTGCTGGTGTGCATGGTGGCGGTGATCGTGAAACTGCCCGCCAGCTACAACTCGTTCGGTGAGCTGCCTTCGGTGGACGGCGCTGTGATCGCTGCGGGTGAGGCCGCTCCCAACTACGACACCGGCCTGCGCCGCAGCGTGAAGCAGCCGGACGGCAGCTCGCTCGAGGTTCCGCGCCACGTGGGCTACGGCGACACCGCGGCGGTTTCTCACACGATTTTTGAGGGCTTTCCGCTGGCGTTCGAAGTGGTAAGCCTGCTGATCTTCGCGGCGCTGCTCGGCGCGGTGTTGCTGGCACGCCGCCACCTGACGAGCGTCCCGGGCGCACAGGAAGCAGGCAAGGAGCAGGAACATGCTTGAGCCCAAGGTGGTGCTGTTCCTGGCTTCGGTGCTGTTCTGCTGCGGCGTATACGGGGTGCTGTCGCGCAAGCATCTGATCATGATGCTGATGTCGCTCGAGCTGATGCTCAACGCGATCAACATCATGCTGGTTACCTTCTCGCGCCACTGGGCGGGCAAGGGTGCCGGCCTGATCGGCGCGCACTCGGGGCAGTTCTTCACGCTGATGGTCATGGCGGTGGCCGCCGCCGAGGTGGGCATCGGCCTTGCCATCATCGTGGCGATTTTCAGGCGCAAACACACGGCGGACGCCGACGCTGCCGCCGATCTCAAGGGCTGAGATGGACCTGTTCAACAATCCGAAGTTGCTGCTGTGGGCGGTGCCTCTGCTGCCCCTGTTCGGCTTCCTGATCAACGGACTGTTCGGGCGGCGCCTGAACCTGGCCGCCTCGGGCGGCGTTGCCGCGACCTCGGTGCTGTTGTCGTTCGTGTGCGCGGTGGGCCTGTTCGTGTACCACCTGGACATGAACCGCAGCCAGGCAATCTCGACTTCGGCCTTCACCTGGATGTCGGTGGGCGACTTCCAGATCAACTTCGCGCTGCTGCTGGACCACCTGAGCAGCGTGTACATGCTGGTAATCACCGGTGTGGGCAGCCTGATCCACATCTACAGTATCGGCTACATGAGCCACGACGAGGGTTACGCGCGCTACTTCGCGTACCTGAACCTGTTCGTGTTCAGCATGCTGATGCTGGTGCTGGGCGACAGCCTGGTCACCCTGTTCATGGGCTGGGAAGGCGTGGGCCTGTGCAGCTACCTGCTGATCGGCTTCTGGTACAAGGACCGCAACAACGCCATCGCCGGCAAGAAGGCCTTCATCGCCAACCGCATCGGCGACTTCGGCTTCATGATCGGCATGTTCCTGATCTTCTGGCACTTCGGCACCCTCAGCTACACCGGTCTGCTCAGCCAGGCGGGCGCGATCGCCGCGGCCGATACCACCCTGCTGAACGCCGCCTGCATCTGCCTGTTCATCGGCGCCTGCGGCAAGTCGGCCCAGATTCCGCTGTACGTCTGGCTGCCTGACGCCATGGCCGGTCCCACGCCGGTCAGCGCGCTGATCCACGCCGCCACCATGGTTACCGCCGGCATCTACATGGTTGCGCGCCTGAACTTCGTGTTCGTGCACGCAGAACTGGCGATGGACATCGTGGCGATCGTCGGCGGCGTGACCGCGCTGTTCGCCGGCAGCATCGGCCTGGTACAGCGCGACATCAAGAAGGTGCTGGCATACTCGACCGTCAGCCAGCTCGGCTTCATGTTCATGGCCGCGGGGCTGGGCGCTTTCCATATCGCGGTGTTCCATGTGTTCACGCACGCCTTCTTCAAGGCGCTGCTGTTCCTGGGCTCCGGCTCGGTGATCCATGCCCTTGAGCATTCCCTGGGCCACGGCAATCCGGACAGCCAGGACATGTGGAAGATGGGCGGCCTCAAAGAGAAAATGCCCATCACCTGCTACACCATGTTCATCGGCTCGCTGGCCCTGGCGGGCATCCCGGTGTTCTCGGGCTTCTTCAGCAAGGACGCCATCCTGTACACCGCGTTCCATCGCGGCGACGGGCTCGGCTGGCTGATCTACGGCCTGGGGGTGGCGGCCGCCGTCTGCACCGCGTTCTACAGCGCGCGCCTGATGGGCCTGACCTTCTTCGGCAAGTGGCGCGGCAACGAACACGCCTACGCACACGCCGACGAGTCGCCGCGCAGCATGACCATGCCGCTGATGATCCTGGCCGTGCTGGCGTTCGGCGCCGGCTGGCTGATCACCCCGGCCGCGTGGTTCCACTTCACCCCGTTCAGCGACTGGCTGGCGCCGACCTGGGCCGCGGCACAGGCCACCCTGGCGGACGGATCGCACTTCAAGCTGAGCGCGGAGCACGACGCGGCCGCAATCACCGCGGAGTGGATCAACATGATCATCAGCTCGGTGATCGCCGGCGGTGTCTTCCTCTTCGCGTTCTTCATCTACAAGAACCCGGCGAACATTGAGAAGGTGAGGAAGCTTGCCTTCAGCGGCGAGGGCGACGCCCAGCGCATGACGCCCTGGTACAAGCTGCTGCTGAACAAGTACTACGTGGACGAGATCTACGAGAAGTTCGTGATCGGACCGGTGCGCATCGCGAGCGACGTGCTGTTCGTGGTGGTAGACGTGATCGTGATTGACCTGCTGTTCGTCAACGGCAGCGCCATGCTGGTCAAGGCCAGCAGCGACCTCGGTCGCAGGCTGCAGACCGGCCTGGTGCGTCACTACCTGTACGCCTTCGCGGTCGGCATGGTGGTGCTGAGCGCGCTGTTCCTGCTGATGGCCGGGCAGAAGTAAGATCCAGAGGTCACAGGCCAGAGATCAGCGGTCAGGGTTGTGCAAGTCGCCCTTTCCCCGGCCCTGACCGCTGAACTATGACCTCTAGGCCAGAACAAAGAACTGCATCGTGACCACGAACGCGTTGTGCAGCGCGTGGTACAGCACGCCGGGCCAGATGCTGCGGGTGTGGGCATAGAGCGCCGTCAGGATCAGCGACAACAGCGTCAGCGGCAGGATGCCGACCGTCCACTGCCACACGTTGTGCGCCGCCACGAAAGCGCTCACGCTGAACAGCAGCGCGATGATCGCCCCCGGGTGCCTCCAGCCTCCGCTGCTTCCCAGCGGCGTGAGCAGCCGCCGCGTGCCCCCGAACAGCACCACCCGGAACACGAACTCTTCCATCAGGGGCGCGGCCACCACGGCCATGATGTACCAGGCCGCAATCCACAGCAGATCGCTGCGACTGCGCAGCAGCTTGAGCACGTCCTGCTGCACGATCGGCGCATCCAGCAGGTAGTGCAGTTGCGCCGAGCTGAACGAAGCCAGCTGCATCAGCGGAAAGGCCAGCAGCCACAGCAGCGGCACCCACTTCAACGCGCTGCGCGGTGCTGAAATCCATTCGCCGCGCGGTTCGTCCCCCGGCCGCCAGGGATGGTTCGCCAGCACGAAGATTGCAGTCAGCGCGAAGCCCGCCTGCACGCCGCCGGTGATCAGCGGGTCGCCAAGCGGCATCGGCTGGTCCAGGGCCATGATCACCACGGACGGCAGCACGAAACAGGCCAGCGCCAGGGGGAAACCCAGCACGGCCTCGCTGCGGCTTAGTCCGGAACTCGCCACGCCGAAGCGGCGCAACAGCAGGTACAGGCCGTAAGCGCCGCCGAACACGCCCAGCAGGCTGAGGGCGAACGCCACCCCGTGCAGGCCGGAAGCGACCTGGATGCGATCGGGCTCAAGCAGGTAGTCGGTGATAGAAGCCATCGGCGGTGATTTTGGATTTTAGATTTTGGATTCTCGATTGTCCCGGGCCAGCGAGCCAACGCAGCCGTCAGCACACCAGGCGCTCAACGAGTCGCCCTCCTCTGCCACAGCGGGACCAATCCAAAATCCAAAATCGATCAGTGCCTGAAGTGGCGCATGCCCGTGAACACCATGGCGATCCCGTGGTCGTTGCAGGCTTTGATCACTTCCTCGTCGCGCACGCTGCCGCCGGGCTGGATCACCGCGCTGATGCCGGCTTTCGCGGCCTTCTCGATACTGTCCGGGAACGGGAAGAAGGCGTCGCTGGCCAGCACCGCGCCTTTGGCCTTCTCGCCGGCGCGCAGCAGGGCGTGCTCGGTGGCGTCCACGCGGCTGGTCTGGCCGGCGCCGTAGCCGATCAGCGCCTTGTGGGCGGTGATGCAGATGGCGTTGCTCTTGTAATGCTTGCACAGGCCCCAGGCGAACAGCAGCTCTTTCATCGTGCGGTCGTCGGGCGCTTTCTCCGTCACCACTTTGCACTCGCCCGGCTGCACGAAGCGCGCGTCCACGCTCTGGGCCAGCATGCCGCCGTTGACGCTGCGGTACTCCACGGGCGGGTGCGCGCCGTGGGCCGGCGTTGCCTTCACCAGTCGGATCGACTTGCGCCACTTCTTCTTGCTCTTCTCGACCAGCGCCTCTACCGCGTCTTCGTCGAAGTCCGGCGCCACCACAGCCTCCAGGAACTTCTCGCCGGCGATCAGCTGCTCGGCCGTGGCAAGGTCAAATGGCCGGTTCAGGCCCACGATGCCGCCGAACGCCGACAGCGGGTCGCAGTCGTAGGCGCGCGCGAAAGCCTCGGCGATGCTGCCGCCGGTGGCCGCGCCGCAGGGGTTGGTGTGCTTGATCACGATGGCGTAGGGCTCATCGCTGATCTCGTTGGCCGCGCGCATGGCGGCGTCAAGATCGAGCAGGTTGTTGTAGCTGAGCTCTTTGCCGCTCAGCTGCACCAGGCCGCCCAGCCCCGCGGGATGACGGCCGGTGGCGTAGAACATCGCCTCCTGGTGCGGGTTTTCGCCGTAGCGCAGGCTGACGCCGTTCTTGAGCGCCAGCAGCTTCTGCGGCGCGAATTCGCTCGCGCCCTCTTCCAGGTGCGCCAGGTACTCGGCTATGGCGTGGTCGTACCAGGCCGTCATGCGGAAGGCCTTGCGGGCCAGCGCGCGGCGGGTGTTGAGGCCGAGGCGCCCGTCGTTGCCGTCGAGCTCCGCGCGCAGGCTTTCGTAGTCGGCGGGATCGGTCACGACGGCGACCGCGTCCTGGTTCTTCGCCGCGCTGCGTACCATGCTGGGACCGCCGATGTCGATGTTCTCGATGGCGTCTTCGCGAGAAACACCGGGCTTCGCAACTGTGGCTTCAAACGGGTAGAGGTTCACGATCACCATGTCGATCGGCGCAATGCCGTGCTCCTCGGCCGTTTTCATGTGCTCGGGCAGGTCACGGCGCGCCAGCAGGCCGCCGTGGACCTTGGGGTGCAGGGTTTTCACGCGGCCGTCGAGCATCTCGGGGAAGCCGGTGTGCTCACTGATATCTTTCACGCTCAACCCCGCCTCGCGCAGGGCCTTGGCGGTGCCACCCGTCGAGATCAGCTCGGCCCCCCACTGGCTGAGCGCCTTGCAGAACTCGACAACACCAGCCTTGTCGGAAACGGAAACCAGCACGCGGCGAATCGGCATCAGGTCCATGGTCAGCTCCAGGCGCATCAACTGCGCGGTTTGTAGCACACGTCGGCGATTCAGACAGGTGTGGAAAAGTCAGGAGGCAGGAGGCCGCGGCGGGCGGTTGGTGCGCGGCCGAGTTGCCCGGCTAGCCGGCGTCGAACCACTCGCCGAACAGGCGCTCCAGCTCGGCGCTATCCTGGGCGAAGGCGGTCTGGAAGGCCTGCTCGTCGCTGGCGGCCGACTTCAGGGCGGCGCAGAAATCGGGCAGGGCCGCGGCACGCTGCTCGCACAGGTAGCGGGTGAAGAAGTGGGCCAGGATCACCTGGGATTCGTCCGGGTCGCGTGCAACCAGCAGCTTGTCCAGCGCAGGCGCACGCCCCTCGCCGCGCAGCATGCGCAAGGTGCGTTTCCAGCGCCCGCTTTCGGAGGGCCCGCCCGCCTCGCCCGAGAATTCGGCCGTGGTGACGCGCCCCAGCAGGCGGCGCGTAAGGTTGCTGGCGAAGCCGACCTCGAACCACGGGTGCGTGGTCTCGCCGCAGCGTCGCCGCAGCTCGAAGATCGCCACCGCGTATACCACGCGCTCCATGCCCGCCCGGTCATCCTCTCCGTCCAGCAGCACCTCGACCTCTTTCTCCCCCACCACCCAGCGGTCCTCGGCCAGCCCGGGCATGCCGGGGTGCCGTGTTTCGCAGTAGGCCTTGTGCTCGGCTTCATTGGCAGCCAGCACCACGCGCAGGTTCTCGAGCTTGCCGCCCAGCAGCCCGGCGCTGAGGCCGGCGGCTGCGTACGCAAACTTACCGGCCTCGGCGTGGCGGCTGCCGCTTGCGATCACGGTAACTGCTCCGAACGCCATGCCCAGCGCCTCGGACTTCTTGAACACGCTGGAAGTCCATTCCGGCAAGGTATCCAGCGGCTTGGCTTCCGGCGTGGCTTCCAGCGCCCTGGCGGTGTCCTCGCGCTCGGCGGCCTCGCGCGGGCTGATCCAGTCCCCCACGTCGTCCTTCACCCAGCCCGCGCCCTTCAGCGCTTCCTCGTTCAGGGGTTCGTATTTCACCGCTTGTTCGCAGGCTGCACGGGCGTGCTGCGGCAGTCCCAGTTTTTCGGCATGGCGCGCCAGCTTGAGGTACTCGGCGGCCGCTTCGCGGTAGATCTTGTCGCGTTCGCGGGCGAAGTTTTCGCGGGCCTCGGGCTTCAGGTCACCGTCGCTTTCGGGCGGCGCCTTGCGCGGGTCAAGCACCCAGGCCTTTTCACCGTCCAGCTTCTTCAGGACGTAGCCCAGTTCTTTCATGGCCTTCTCGTGGTCGGGCACCAGGCGGCGCGCGCGCTCGCACTGGTCGCGCCCGGCGACGTTCAGCCCGTTCTTGAAGCACCAGCGCGCCAGGTTGACGTGGGCGTCGGCCACGGCGGCGGCGGTTTTATCCGCGCGCTCAAGGAACTTCGGGTCGACTTCCTGTGCCGCAAGCGCGCAGGCGAAGGCGAAGAGCAGGATCGGCAGGACGACGCGAGTCATTTCAATTTGCCGCTCTTGCGCGACTTCTTTTTGGCGCCCGGGGTTTTCACGCGGAAACTGCCCGACTCGTCTGACTGCTTCATGGTCGGGCGCTTCATCGTGGGGCGCTTGGTGGCCTTCTTGCGCGCCGTGGTCTCCTCGGCGTCCTCGACGTCGTCGGCGCCGACCACGCGATTGCGCCCGCGGTCCTTGGCGAGATACAGGGCGGCGTCGGCGCACATCACCAGCTCATGGGGCTCGGCGGCGTGGCGCGGGAAACAGCTGACGCCGAAGCTGGCGGTCACCCCGATCTTCTGGCCCTGGGGGCCGGTCACCACGACCTTGCGCTCGACGCCGACGCGCAGGCGCTCCGCCAGCTCCAGGGCGTGATCGTATTCGGTCTGGGGCAGGAGCAGGGCGAACTCTTCCCCGCCGTAGCGGGCGGGCAGGTCGGTGACGCGCACCAGCGCCGACAGCAGCAGCGCGGTCTGCTTCAGCACCATGTCGCCGGTCTGGTGGCCGTAGGTGTCGTTGAAGCCCTTGAAGTGGTCGATGTCGAGCATGACCAGGCTGAGCGGGTTGCCGTAGCGCACGGCGCGCTCGAGCTCGTTGCGCAGGACCTCCTGGAAGTGGCCGTGGTTGTAGAGGCGCGTGAGGCTGTCGCGCTGGGCGCGGTCCAGCACGTTCTGGAAGATCAGCCCGTTGTTGATGGCCAGCGCCGCCTGGTTGGCGAACATCTCGAGCATCATCAGGCGCTCGGGGCTGAAATCGCGCTTGCGGCTGGAGGCATCCACCACGATCACCCCGATGGCCTCGCGGTCAGCCAGCAGGGGCGCTGCGGCGAAGCGCTTGAGGGGGAAGTGCTTCGCGATTTCCGGGTGCACGCGCAGGCGCGCGTCTTCTTTCAGGGTCTCCTGGGTGACGGTCTCGCCGGTGCGCACCGCGTGGGCCAGCACGCTGAACTCGTCGGTCAGCGGCACTTTCACGCTGCGCACCACGCCGGACAGCTCTCCCCAGCGCTTGGCCAGCACGGGCTGTGTGGCCTCCAGCGATTTCTGCAGCGGCGCGTCGTGGCTGGTGAGCCCGCGCCAGATGCCCCAGGCGTCGCGCAGGCCGAGGCTGTCTACACAGACCTGGCCCACCAGGTTCTCGCGGTCCTGGTCCACGGTGAAGATCATGGCGAGGTCGTAGCCGCCGCCTTCGTCGCTGGTGAGCGCCGTGGCGATGATGAACAGGGCCTTCTCGAGGTCCATGGTCTTGCGCAACGCGTTGCTGACCTGCTGCAGGGCCAGCAGGTCTTCGTTCTGGTGTGCCAGCCGTTGCTTCAGCAGCGCGCGCTCGGTGACGTCCAGCCCGATCAGGCTGACGCCGGCCATGTGGGCGTCGTCGTCGAGAATCGGGTCCACTACGAAATCAAAGAAGTAGTCCTGCCCGGCCTCGGGGTCGGTGATCTTCACTTCCTTCACCTCGCCCGGCACGCCCAGCGCGATGGTGCGCTGAAACACGTGCCCGGTGTTTACCTCGCTGATCACCGGCAGCACTTCATCGTAGGCGCGCCCCAGCACCTCGGAAAAGGGCTTGCGGAACAGCCGCTCGGCCGCGCGGTTGTAGCGCACCACGCGCATGTTGGTGTCGAGCACGATGGAAACGATGGAGACCTGGTCGAAGATGCGCTTGGGCGGCGGGCCCCCCATGTCCACGGTACGAGTACGGCGCTCCAGCAAACGCTGAAGCGCCGTCTGGCGTGGGCGAATGGATGTCTCGTCTTCGTCGCTCATGGGTCGCAGCCGCAGGTGTACAGCATACCCGCGACGGCGACATAACCAACGGGCTGCCGTGCGCCGCGCAGGCTCACTTCTTCAAAGCCGCAAACTTCGCCAGCCCTTCCTTCATGAACGCAAGGAACTCTTCCTTGGTCATGTTCGGCCTGTCGGCGGGCCATTCCAGCTTTGATAGGATGTTCCCGTCGGTATCGAGCACCATGTAAACGGGGATCGACCCGCCGCCGGGGAAAAAGCGCTCGAACACCTCACGCGGTTTGATGTTTTTCTGGTCGTCGGTGTACTGGGCGATCAACACGAAGTCATCGCGCATCGACTCGAAGATGGCCGGTTCCGGCATGATGGACCGTTCCACGGTCCGGCAGTTCTTTCAGTTGAAGCCCGTGAAGTCGATGAACACCGGTTTGTTCTTTGCCTTGGCCTCGGCCATGCCGACGTCGAAATCCTTGTGCCAGGGCAGATCGTGGTGGTCGTAGCCCTTCTCGCCTCCCCCCACCGCCAGCTGGATTCCCCCGTCTTTCGGCGGCGGCGGCAGGATGCCCTCCAGCACGTTGCCGTACTTGGCGCCGAACAGGCCGGGGATCATGTACAGGCCGAAGCTCAGGAACAGCACCGCCAGCACGCCGCGGATCACGCCGATCTGCTTCGTTTCCTCGTGGTCGTGGGGCATGCGGAAGAAGCCGAACAGGTACAGAGAAGTCGCCACGCTGGCCGCGGCCCATACCGCGATCACCACGTAGCGGCTGATCCATTCCGCGGCCACGATGCCCCGGAAGGCCTGTTCCGCAGCGCTGAAGTACATGATGGCCAGCCCGACCTCAATGAAGCCGAACACCACCTTCATGGCGTTCATCCAGCCGCCCGACTTCGGCATTTTCTTCATCAGGCTGGGGAACTGGCCCATGATGAAGATGGGCAGCGCCATGCCCGTGCTGAAGGCCAGCATCGCGGCAGTCGGCACCCACACGCTGCCGGTGGCGGCCTGGGCCAGGAAAGTGCCGGCTATGGGGCCGGTGCAGGAGAAGCTGATCAGCGAGAACGCTGCGCCGCTGAAGAAGGCTTTGGCGTAGCCGTGGCCTTCTTTCTGGGCCGCCATCTGCTTCCTGGTGAACCACTGGGTCATGAAGGTGGGCACGCGCAGCTCAAACAGGCCCAGGAAGCTGAGCGCAAACACCAGGAACATGATGCCCAGCAGCATGTTCACATAACCGTTCGTCGCGATGTTCTGCGCCCCGGTAGCACCCAGCGCCAGCGAAGTAATCAGGCCGAAGACCGTGAAGGTGGCCACAATGCAGGTGCAGTAGATGAACGCTGTCAGCAGCGGCGACTTGCCCTTGTCGTGCTGGCTGACGAAGAAGCCGATGGTCAGCGGCAGCACCGGCAGCACGCAGGGCGTCAACAGCGTAATGATGCCCGCTCCGAAGGCCGCCAGCAGCAGCCAGATGAAGCCCTTTTGGGCGGGCGACTCAGCTTCGGTTGCTTTGCCCTGCGAGAGACTGGCGGTGGCTTCGGTAGTGGCGCTGGCCGCGCCCTCGGGTGAAATCTCGATGCTTGCCACCCAGCCGAACTTGCGGTCGAGCATGTCCGGGTTGTCCCGGTTGAACTGGGTGCAGCCCATGTCATCGCAGTATTGGCCGCTGACCACGCCGAAGGCACGCAGCACGCCGGGCCCGGCGTCCTGAGGCACCTTGAAGCGGTGCACGACCACGACTTCGCCCATCAGGTAGTAGTTGGTTTCTTCCAGTATCTCGTCGTAATGCTCGGTCCAGGCCGGGAACTCCCAGTCGCCCATGGCGACCAGGCCATCGTGGCCCTTCAGGGTAAGCGCCAGCGGCACCGCGAACTTGCTGGGCGTCTTCGGGTGGTGCAGGTGGTAGGGTTCGCCCTTGTCATTGGTCTTGAGCTTGAAGTGCAGCTCAAGCGTCACTTCACCGCCCGGCTTGATCTTGTTCGTGCTGAACTTCGCTTCGAAGTCAAAGCCCTTCTTCACCGGGTCCGTCGGCGGGCCGTACAGCCCTTCCGGCCAGGCGTCAGCCGCCTGCGGCAGTGCGGCTTTGGTGGGCTCCTCGGCGCGTACCGGCTGCACGGCCACGGGCTCGCCCTTGAGGAAGGCCACGAACTGGTTGGCCTTTTCCTTGGCGGGCAGCGTGGCGCCGCTGCGCCGCTGTACCTTGCCTTCCGTGTCCAGCACCGCGTAGTGCGGGATGCCGGCTGAGTCGTCCGGCTTGTACTTCTCCCAAACGGCGTTCGCCTTCGCGTCGCCCACGTCGGTCACGACGCTGACGATCACGAAACCCTTGAACAGCTCTTCCACTTCGCGAAGCGTGAAGACCTCACGCTCCATTTTCCGGCAGGGCCCTCAGTAGCGGCCGTTGAAATCCACAAGCAGGGGCTTGTTCTCGGCCTTGGCCTGGGCCAGGGCGTAATCGAAGTCCACGTAGAAGCCGTGCTCGTCGGTGGCGGAACTGGGGGCCGCGGGCTCGACGGCCAGTGTGGTCTCGACCTCGCCCTTGAACTCCTGCGCATCCTCGCCGGCATACAGCTCGACCGAGTAGCGGGCCTTGAGGTTCAGCTCACCCAAGGCGTCGGCGGGCACCTCGAAGCTGCAGGTGATGGTCACGCCATCGGGGTAGACCCACTCTTCGGAATCGTCATACACGTACCTGGTGGGCTCGGGCCAGGACTCCTCCTTGAGTGACAGGCCGGAAAGCACGGTCCACTTGATGTCCGGCGTGTTCCAGTAGCCTGGGTTGTCCTTGTGGCAGGCGAACCAGCCCCTGGGGTACGCGAACGCAAGCTTGACCGTGGCCGTGCCGCCCGCCGTGGCGGGCTCTGCGCTGAGTGTAGCGGTCAGCTTTGGCTGTTCTTTTGCCGGTGCGGGGGCGACCTCGCCGGCGACTTCAATACTGGCCGTAAACTCGGCTTCGGCCTGGAAGCAGCCGTTTTCGTCGCAGAACTGTGTGTCGTGCTTGCCGCGCAGTACCAGGGTGCCGGCGGCGTCTGCCGGAACTTCGAAGGTGTAGGCGATGTCGAAGGTGCCGCTGAGCTCCCACTCTTCGCTGAATTCGTCCACGTGTTTGTGGGGCTCGGGCCAGGTTTCCTTCAGCTGCTTCAGGCCTGCGAGTTCCGTCCACTTTACGTTGATGGGCCCGCTGTAACCCGGGTTGTCCTTGTGGTAGGCGTGGAAGCCATCGGGCACCGTGAAGCGCAGCTTGATGGTGTATTCTTTTCCGGGCTCAGCCAGGCCTTCGACGACAGGCGCAACGGAAACCGTCAGCCCTTCCTGGGCGACCAGCGCCGGCGACAGGGCCGCAAGCAGCAGCAGACAGGCGGCAACTCGCATGGAACTCCTTCCTTAGCATACGTCCCGCCGCACAACAGGACGCGTTCCCTATGCTACGAGACGGCGGCCTGATTTGGGCATGATTTTCTCGCCGCCCGTTTGCACTGACGGGCGGCTAAACTATCGTCCTTACCGACAACAGCCGCCACGGCGGCCTTATTCGCACCTTAGCGGACACTGATGCGCTACCTGCTGGTACTGATCGACGGTCTCGCCGATACCCCCCTGCAGGAGCTGGGCGGCAAAACGCCGCTGGAGGCCGCCAACGCCCCTGCCCTCGACAAACTGGCCAGCCACGGACGCCTGGGCACCATCCGCACCGTGCCCAGGGGCGAGGCCCCGGAAACCCTGGCCGCCCTGTTCACCGTTCTGGGCTATCCGCCCGGGCCTTACCTCACCGGCCGTGGCTACTACGAGGCCCTCTCGGCCGGGCTGATGCTGGGCGAAGAAGAATGGTGCTTCCGGCTGCAATTCGTGACGGAAGTCGACGGCAAGGTGGTGGACCCTCGCGCCGGGGGCCTGAGCGAAGAAGAAGGACGCGAGCTGCTGCGCGCCCTGGAAAGCCACTTCAAGCAGACCCGCATGCGCTTCGTGCAGGGGCGCGGCCACAACCACCTGCTGATTATCGACGGCACGGACTTCAATGGGCTGACCACCGTAAGCCCATTCAACATCCTGGACCTGCCCAAGGCCGAGCACCTGCCGGAGGGCCCGGGGCAGGAGTTGCTGCTGAAGGTGATGAACGAGGCGCCGGCCGTGCTGAAGAAGCACGAGGTCAACCGCGTGCGCGTTGACCTGAAGCAGAACCCGGCCAACGCCATCTGGATCTGGGGCGGCGGCGCCGCGGTGGACGTGCCCGGCTTCCAGAAAACCTTCGGCATCGAGGCCGCCATGGTCAGTTACAGCGACCTGTTTCGGGGCGTGGCGGTGGCGACGGGCCTGCGGGTGGTAAACCCGGGCGAGTCACCCTTCGTGCGCGACCCCAGCGGGCGCATGGCGGCGGTTACGTCGGACGACGCGGCAACCAAGGCGACGGAAACGGACGAGATCACGCGCATCCGGGAAAGCGCCGAGCAGGCCCTGGATGGAAACCAACTGGTGATCGCGCATTTCAGCGCGCCCGACGACCACAGCCACCAGGGCGATCCCAAGGGCAAGGTGCGCGCGATTGAACTGCTGGACAAACACTTCTTCAAGCCGCTGGCCAAGAAACTGGAGGCGGTGAAAGATGTCCGGCTGACCGTGGTGCCGACCCTGATGTCGCGCTGCGAGACGCGCCAGCACGACGAGCGCCCGGTGCCCTTCATGATGTGGGGCGAAGGCGTAGAAAGCCGCTGGCAGCTGACACTGACGGAAAGCAACGCCGAGGAGACCGGCATCAAGATCGATGACGGCACGCGGCTGATCGACTACATCATCAATGGGTTGTAAGGGGCCCAGGCCCAAGAGCAGCAAATGAGCGAGGCGTATCCAATCCTGTTTTCCGCCGAAGCCGTGCAGGAGCGCGTGGCTGAACTGGCGGCGCAGATCTCCGCCGACTACGCAGGCAAGCGCCTGCTGTGCCTGGTGGTGCTGCGCGGCGGCTTCTTCTTCGGAGCCGACCTGGTGCGCCAGCTGAAGGGCGTTGAGGTCGAGCTCGAGTTCGTGAAACTCGCCAGCTACACCGGGCGCGAAACGTCCGGCCGCCTGCTGGTGAGCGGCCCGCTGCCGCGCGTTTCGGGCTACGACGTGCTGGTGATCGAGGACCTGGTGGATACCGGCCTGACACTGTCGAACCTGCACGAGGCGCTGTTGGCGCAGGGTCCCAACTCGCTGCGCTACGCGATCGTGGTGGACAAGAAAGCCCGCCGCAAAATTCCCTTCGAGTGCGAATACGTCGCCTTTGACGTTCAAGCCGACACCTTCCTCGTCGGCTACGGCATGGACGACCAAAACAAAGGCCGCACGCTGCCGTACATCGGCACCGTGAAAACCTCGGCCTGACACCTTCCGTAATCGGTGCTGAGCGGCCAGTTGCCACTGGCAAGTCCGCCAGTTTTCCGGCACCTGCCTGCCGGATCTTTTGCATGTAAGTCCTGAAAAAATAATGGTTTACATGGAACCCGTGGACCCGGGACGGGGTCTAACAGTCAGAAGGGCCTGAAGAACAAACACGGGAGAAAGTCATGAAAACTCTGTTCGCAGCACTCGCCGGATTCGCCCTGATCGGTGCAATCGGCGCAACCCAGGTGGATGCCCAGGGCGTCCGCATCAGCATCAAGAAGGACAACAAGTCGGTCGAAGTGAACACCGGCCGCAACACACGCACCGAGGACTTCCGTAAACCCGAGCGTGTCGAGAAGAAGCCCAGCGGGCACTACATCACCGTGCAGAAGAAAGTCTGGGTCCCCGGCCACTACATCACTGAGCACAAGGACGTCTGGGTTCCCGGCCACTACGACCTGGTGAAGGAACGGCGCGTCGATCATTGCGGCAACGTCTTCTACGTCACCGTCAAGAAGTTCCACCCCGGCCACTACGAATGCCGCGAAGTGCAGACCTACGTGCCCGGCCGTTACGAGATTCGCGAAGAGCGCGTGTGGGTTGAAGACGACTGCGGCTGCGACGACGACAACGGCAGCGTCGGCCACGGCGGCGGCCATGACCACGGGAAGGGCAAAGGTCACGACAAGGGCCGCGGCAAAGGTCACGGCAAGCACTAGCACCGAACCCGGCGGCCGATGACGCCTACCTCCCCCGGGTGTCCCGCCGGCAGACACGGCCCCGACCGAGCAAGGTCGGGGCCGCTCGGTTTTAATCGCTGCGGCTGTAGTTTCCCGGCGTGCTTGGCAGAATGCGGGCATGAGCTGGGACTTCCGCCAACCGGGTACGCGCATCTGTGTCTGCTACGACGTAAGCAACGACGACGCCCTGAAACTGTGGCGCGAGTCGGAGCAGCCGAGCGTTGAGCAGTTGAAAGAAAAGCACGGCTGCGGCGACAACTGCGCCACGTGCATCCCCTACTTCCGCACGCTGCTGCGAGATTACCAGCGCGGCAAGTGGCCCAAGGGTGAGTCCGCCAGCGCCGGCACGGAATGGTTCGGGGCGAAGAAGAAATGAGAGCGTGCTGCTGGCTGATGAAGGTCGAGCCCGAGTCGTACACGATCGAGCAACTCGAGCGCGACGGGCAGACCTGCTGGGAAGGCGTGCGCAACTACCAGGCGCGCAACATCCTGCGCGACGACATGCAGCCCGGCGATCGTGTGCTGTTCTATGCCAGCAACGCCGAGCCTTCCGGCGTGGCGGGTGTGGCCGAGGTCAGCCGCGGGGGCTACCCGGACCATTTCGCCTGGGACAAGACCCACGACTACTACGATCCCAAGAGCGACCCGGAAAATCCCACCTGGTACATGGTGGACATTCGCTTCGTTGAAAAGTTCCCCGCGGTCGTTTCACTGGATACGCTGAAGGCCACACCCGGGCTCGAGAACATGATGGTGACCAGGCGCGGCATGCGCCTTTCCGTGCAGCCGGTGACACCCGAAGAGTTCGAGATCGTGCTGGCGCTGGGACGCGCAGCCGCGGCGCCGGCGGCCAGGGCGAAGGTAAAGCGCGCCAAGTCGACCGCGCGCAAGCCGCTGCGCAAGAAAAGCTGAATGCGATTTCTGAACCGCAAATGGGCAGAGGGTGGCTACGACGATGACACGACCCACCTGTACCTGGGCGTCTACCTTCGTCACCTGGAGGACATTGCCCCCGACGCGCCGCAGAACGTGCGGGTACTGGGCGCCGTCAGCCAGGGCCACAACCTGGCCGGGACGGAAGTGGCAGCCACCCGGCTGGACCGCGATGCGAAAGTCTTCCACCTGGTCATCACCGTGCGCACCATTGAGGGCGACGGCTTCATGGAGATCCGCTATGAGGGGATCGACCCGGATGCCGTGGACGAACATGCCTTCGATGGCGTGGATTACCTGCTGACCGACGAACTCGACATCGCGCCCGGCGGGGAACTGTACGAGCACCGCATACTGCTCAGCCCTGACGGAGAGTTCGTGATCCGCTTCAAGGACCTGCAACTCAAGCTGAGTCGGCCCGAGGGCGATGAGGAATGACAAGAGCCGGTCGGTTGACCGGCTCTTCCTCAAGGGGTATTGGCTGCGGAGGGGCTGCAGCCCGAGGCCGCTAGCTGTTGGGCTTGTCCTCTTCCTTCGTTGCCGCGTCCGGATCGTTGCCGTTGTTCTGCGGGACCTGCTTCACCTTTTTGGCCGGCGGATCATCAACCCGCTTGAGCTTGTCCTTGTTGGTGTTGGGGCAGTCGGGCGTGCCGGTGGCGCCGCCGGGAACCGGCTTGGGCTGAGGGTTCTTCGGCTCGACGGGCGGGCGCATCAGGCGGTAGAAGTACTCACGCCACTGCTCATAGCTTTCGGCAACCAGCGCCGCGCGATCGGCGTGCGCGTTGATTGCATCGGGCGTCAGCTCGGACACGTCAATACATGCGATCTCAACCTCGCCCGCCATCTTGACGATCGCGGCCCCTTCCAACCTGGGGTTGGCGATCGCGCTGCGCAGCCAGGCCACCACGCTGTCCGTGCCGGCCGCGTGCTGCAGCAGTTTCTCGAGCTTGCCGGGCAGTTTGCTGAGCAGATAGTTGCGCTCGGCGTTCGAGTTGAACTGGCGCGCCTGCAGGTCCGGCTCAAGGGCCTGCATCACGGTCTGGCCGCGTGACTCGCCGCTCCAGTCGGGCAGGCTGACGCGCTTGGCCCTGGGCTGGCTGAACTCTTTGCCGAACTCGATGGACGACTCGTAACCGCTGGTTTCGTCAAGCAGCAATGAGCCGAAGCTGTCATGGGTGATCGTGGCGAAGCCGGCGGCCTTGGTGATGTTCAGACTGCGGCGCTTGCGCTCCAGGATCGTGGTGCCCTGCATCACGAACAGCGTGTAGTCTTCGCATTTCACTTCCAGAGAGCCGCCGCCGTGGCGCATGGCGCGGTCAAGGGAAAGCTGTCCCTTTTCACTGCCGTCGTACTGCTCAAGCGTCAGGGCGTTGCCGGCGCTGATCACCACCTGTGTGTCGCGCCCCAGCGTGACGTCGCCGCCTTCCAGTTGCAGCAGCACCACCGCGCCGTACCTGGTGCGGATCCGGTCGCCGCTGTGCAGTTCCTGGTCCTGCAGCCGCGTGCTTGTACCGTCCGCGTTCACCAGATCGGCGCGCCCCGACATCACCAGCAGCTTGCCCACCACCTCGCGCTTCGAAGGCTCTGCCTGGGTTTTGTCTTCCGGAGTTTCGGGCCGGAGCTGTTCGACTACGTCGCCCCCGGCTTCGGGCTCGGGCTGCGGCGCGGGCTCGTTCTCGACGACCTCGTCCGGCTCAGGCTCGCGCGAATCCTCCGGCGTCCTGGGCGCTGGAACATCCTTCACCTCACGCTTCGCCGGCTGCGGAAGCGGCGCGCTTTCGTTGCCTTCATTTTCCGGGACAGCTATACTTGAGCCATCAGGCCGAACGCGGTCGCCATCAGGCGCCTGCTGTTCGTTTGAACCGAGCGGCTGAGGGGTGGGAGAGTCGGTGCGGTTGAACTCTCCCCTGTCGGGAACTCCCCGACGCCCCTCAGCCAATGCTTTTCCATCATCCGTCAACGCTTCCGGCGAGCCCTGCGTGCCGATGCCCGCGCGCGCGAACGCGCCGCTGAACACACCGACCGCAAGCATCACCGCCGCCGCCGCGCTGACCGCGGCGATGATCGCATAGATGCGCACCGTGCGGCGCGCCGGGCCGTTGGTCGTCAGCAGGCGGCCATTGTGGGCGCGCTGCTCAGGCAGCCGGACGTTTTCGAGGCTGGTATCGCTGGGAACTTCGACTCCCTGCACGCGCCGCATCACATGGGCGCTGAAATCAACCGGCAGGGCAAGCTGGCGGAACAGGCTCTCCGTGGAGCTGTGAACCGCCTGCATGTCCTCGAACTCGGACCGCAGCAGCGGGTTGGCGCGCAGGATGCGGGCAAGCTGTTCACGCTCAGCGGCGGACGCAAGCCCGTCGATAGCGCGGTTCATCAGCAACTCAGCCTGCTCGCGTTTCATGCTAAAGGCCCGAATCCCATGCGGTTACGCTTCCTGTCTTGGGTGGCTCAGGGACGCGACCGCTTACAGCCCTGATTGGATTATTTTCACGCTCACGAGGCCCGAAATGTGTCACGAGTCAATGTCCGGCATCAGCTCTTTCATCGCCGCACCCAGGGACTTGCGGGCGCGGTGCATGCAAACCTCGACAGCACCTACAGATAGGCCGAGATCCTCGGCGATCTGCGGGTACTCAAGCCCCTCAAGATAGCGCTTCACCAGCACCGCCCGGTAGCGTTCGGACAGCCCGGCCAGCGCCTTGTACAAAACCTCATGGCGTTCCTGCTGCTCGGCTGACTGCAGGGGGTCCAGGCCGGTCAATTCGACGTCCATGCCGTCGGGCATGCCGGCCATCTTGCGGCGCTTGTAGTGGTCGCGAACGAGGTTGCCGGCGATGCCCATCAGCCAGGATTTCAGGCGCTGGTGGTCCTTCAGGCGGGGCAGGTTTTCGTAGCCGATCAGGAAGGTCTCTTGCGCCAGGTCCTGGGCGACGCCGACGTCGCTGATCTTGCGCAGCATGAAGCCGTAGACGAGCCGTTCAAAACGCTTCACGACGTGCTCATAGAACGAGCTTTCGCCGCGCAGGATGCGCTTGACCAGTTCTTCGTCGGAAAGTGCCGTCATGCCAGTCTTTCCCCGGCCCCCAATGCGCGAGGAAAGCCCACCAAGTTGATAGAGGGTATCACCTGATACGAACGGGCGGCGGGCAAACGAAGTTCAATGCACAACAAGCTTTACGAAAACGGGAAGGGGCAGAAGGCGTGTACGGTTTCGCGACAGGCAACAAGAGCCGCAAGCGCCAGCGCGCGGGACTCTGCGTGCGGGCATCGGCCGCGCGCTGGCGCTTGCGGCTCCTGTTCCCTTCAACAACAAAGCCCTCCGCGGATGCGAAGGGCTTTGCGAGTTTCGGAAGTCAAACCTAGCGGGACAGCATTTCGACCACCAGGCGCTCGTTCGCGATCATCGGGATGTCCTTGCGACCCGGGATCTGGATCAGCTCGCCTTCCAGCTTGTTGAAGTCCACCTTCACGTAGCTGACGGAGGCGTTCTTCTGCGCGGCCGCTTCCTGCACCTGGATGTGGTTCTTGCTCTTGGTGCGGATGGCGACTTTGTCGCCGACACTTACCGTGAAGGAAGCGCGGTCAACCTTCTTGCCGTTGACCTCGACGTGGCCGTGGGCCACCAGCTGGCGGGCGGCGCGGTTGGTGGGCGCCAGGCCCATGCGGAACACCATGTTGTCGAGGCGGCGCTCCAGCAGCTGCATCATGTTTTCGCCGGTGTTGCCGGACATGCGGTTGGCAATGTCGAACAGGCGGCGGAAGCTGCGCTCGCGCAGCTGGTAGTACAGCTTCAGCTTCTGCTTCTCGACCAGGCCGCGGTTGTAGGTGGACATCTTGCCGCGTCGGCCGTCGCGACCGTGCTGGCCGGCCTTGTAGGGCTTGGATGCCAAGGGCGACTTGCGCGAGCCCCAGATGTTTTCCGCGAATCGGCGCGAGACGCGGTGCTTCGGTCCTGTGTAACGACCCATGAAAAGAACCTCTGTTCCGGATCGGCCACCTTCGGGCACACACAGCCCGGGGTGTCGCGCGAGCTCCGGCGTCGCGCGAGCGGCCAAACGAAGGCCGGCTCTTTCGAGGCGAAGAAGATAGCGATAGCCGGTGGGTTGGCAAGCTGTCGCCTGTGGAAAAGTGGGCGCGAAAACGGGGACAGTCCCCTTGCCCAAATGAGGGCCCGGCGCCTGTGGTCAGCAGGCGCCGGGCGTTGTGATTGGATTGTGTGGTGGGATGGTGTGATTGGCGCTGCTCTGGCGCCGCGGCAAACGCTCACGCGCTGGCCGATGAGGTGTACTTCAGGTGTAGTTGGGACTGACCTCCCGTTTCCGTCTTTGGTGGACCGCGACCGAGCAGCCCCGCGCCTTGTGAAAAGCTCTCCGGGGGATCGCGGTCCGAATTCCGCGGCGATCTTGTCGCCTGCTCTATGCGTCGGTTGATTGCGCCGCGCGGCTTGAATGTTTTCGAAATCGGTGGGGCAGGAGCCGCAAGCGCAAGCGCGGAAGTAACCGTTACCCGCGCGCTGGCGCTTGCGGCTCTTGTTCACCGCCACGCGCTTGCGGCCTCCGGCCCTTCACTCCATACTCGACCCTGACCTGTCGAGGACTTCCCATGCACTTCGAAACGCGCGCCATCCATGCCGGCTATGACCCCTTCGACCACTTCGGCGCGGTGAATCCGCCCGTGTTCCTGAGCAGCACTTTCGCGCAGTCCGCCCCCGGCAAACACCAGGGCTTCGAGTACGCGCGCTCCGGCAACCCCACACGCAAGGCCCTGGAGGGTGTGCTGGCAAGCATCGAGGACGGTGAGCACGCCTGCGCCTTCAGCAGCGGCCTGGGCGCCACCGACAGCATCATCAAGCTGCTCAGCGCCGGCGACCACTGCATCGTGGCCGACGACGTGTACGGCGGGACATTCCGGATTTTCGACAAGACCTTCAAGCGCTTCGGCATCGAGTTCAGCTTCGTCGATACCACCAAGGTCGAAAACGTGCGCGCGGCCTTCAAGCCCAACACCAAGATGCTGTTCCTCGAGACTCCCAGCAACCCGCTGCTGAAGGTAAGCGACATCGCCGCCTTGACCGCCCTCGCCCGCGAGAAGAAGGCCATCAGCGTGGTGGACAACACCTTCGCCACACCCTACCTGCAACGGCCGCTGGAACTGGGCGCCGACATCGTGATGCACAGCTGCACCAAGTACCTGGGCGGGCACAGCGACGTAGTGATGGGCGCCGCGATCACGCGCGACCCGCAGCTGCACCAGCAGATCGCCTTCAACCAGAACGCCAGCGGCGCGGTGCCCGGCGGGCTGGACTGCTACTTGGTGCACCGCGGCATCAAGACTCTGGGCGTGCGCGTCGAGAGGTCGTGCGACAACGCGGAGCAGGTGGTGAGCTTCCTGCTCGAGCACAAGCGCGTCACCAGAATCTTCTACCCCGCACTCGAAAAGCACGTGAACCACGATGTCGCGGCCCGGCAGATGCGGCGCTTCGGGGCCATGATCAGCTTCGAGATCGACGGCAGCGTGGCTGACGGCGTGAAGGTGGTCAGCGACCGCAAGGTCTGGACGCTGGGCGAAAGTCTGGGCGGCGTGGAAAGCCTGCTGGAGCACCCGGCCAGCATGACCCACGCCAGCATCCCCAAGGAGATGCGCGCCAAGGCCGGCCTGAACGACGGGCTGATCCGCCTCAGCGTCGGCATCGAAGACCCGCGCGACCTGATTGAAGATCTGAAGAACGGGCTTGAGAGCTACTAGGATTGGGTTTGGAACAGCAAATTACCAATAACCAATTACCAATTTCCAATTGGCGTCGCTGCCTGTTTGGCCCTACGGTTTCCACTGCGGACAACTGCAAAAAGCACTCAACCACGAAGGGCCGCGAAGGGCCACTAAGGTGCCCTTCGGCGTCCGGCAGTTCTTCGTGGTCCTTCGTGGCCCTTAGTGGTTCAAATGCAGTTGCCTTTCGAGAGTCTCGGGCGCGTCGCCTTCAGGCCCCAGCGTGGGGCCGGCGATCCGCCGCCGCAGTATCATTGAAAATTGAAAATTGGTTATTGGTAATTCGCTGTTCAAGCCGGCCGCTGACTCCGGAGTTCGTTCCCCATGGCTGATAAGCTGATCATCGGCTCACGCGGCAGCATGCTGGCGCTTACTCAGTCGAACTGGGTGGCTGATGAATTGCGGCGTTTTCACCCGGGGCTCGAGGTCGAGATCGTCCAGTTCAAGACCACAGGCGATGTGAACCTGGGCGCATCGTTGTCAGAGCTCGGCGGCAAGGGCGCCTTCACCAAGGAACTCGAGGACGCGCTGCTGCTGAACAAGTGCGACCTCGCGGTGCACAGCCTGAAAGACCTGCCCACGGTGCTGCCCGACGGCCTGCGCATCGGCTGCACGCCGCCGCGCGAGACCACGGAAGACACTTTGGTGTTCGCGCGCCGGCTGGGCACCATCGACGACGACTCCGACCCGCTGGTCTTCCTGCCTGAGGGCGCCACGGTCGGCACCTCCAGCCTGCGCCGCAAGGCCATGCTGCTGGCCATGCGCCCCGACCTGAAGGTGATCGAGTTCCGCGGCAACGTGGACACTCGCCTCGACAAGCTCGAGGATAAGAAGGCCGACGCCATTGTCCTCGCCTCGGCCGGCCTTAACCGCCTGGGCCTGCTGGACATCTCCGTCCGCCCCGACCGTGTGGCTTCAACGTTCGACGCGCTGGCGCTGCGCGCGCCCGGCTGGCTGCCGGCCGTGGGGCAGGGCGCGCTGGGCGTCGAGATCCGCGCCAACGATGAGCGGACCCGGCAACTGCTGGCGCCCCTGCACGACGCGGCGACGTACGCCGCCACGGCCGCGGAGCGCGCCTTTCTGAACCGGCTGGGCGCGGGCTGCCAGGCGCCGGTGGCGGCTCTGTCCATAGCACCCGAGGGCAGCAGCCTGAGATTGACCGGGCGCGTGCTGGCGCTGGACGGGACGCAGGTGGTTGAGACCGAGGACGAAGGCGAGATCGGCAAGCCCGAAGAGCTCGGGCGGCGCGTGGCGGACTGGTGCCTGGAGAACGGCGCCGCGGGCCTGGTGTAGGCGCGCGTTCCCGCCAGTTTTTTGGCATGTAAGCGCTTGCGGGGATCGGCGTCCTATTGGTGAGGGAACGGGAGAATTCTAGACTGTCGGGACCCCGCTTGATCCCCTCACAGGCACGGAGTCCATTCCAGACGGAGCTTACACATGGAGAAGAAGGCGATTTTACCGGCAGTCACGATCGCGCTGCTTTCGTGCATTGCCCTGATGCTTACGGTGATCGGCGGGCTGTACGCCTACAACACGTTCGCCGGCAGCGCGCAGCCTGTCGCGGCCCAGAGCTCGGGCACCGACAAGGGTCCTGAATGGTCGGCGTCCTCGATCACGGTCGGCGGCAACCAGGAGTTCATGGTGGTGATCAAGGAGGTCGAAAACCCCTACGAGCAGGGCCAGAAGGCCACGCAGATGGCGGTTTACGAAATCCGCTCGGCCGGCACTGCCAAGGCTGACCTGTACTTCGTGGCCTCGCGTCTGCTGGAGTACGACTTCAAGCTGCCGGACCACAGCGGCCAGGATGCCAAGGGGAAGGGTTTCTCTCCGCTGGGTGTGAAGAAGGCGGTTGAGGAATCGAAGAAGAAGTAGCGGTTCAGGGGCCGATCAATCGGCTGTCATATTCCTATCACAGGGCGTTTTCGGTACTTGCGCCGGAAACGCCCTGTCCATTACTATAGGGCTTTGAATAAGCGTGCCTGTGGGTCCGGCGGAATGTACGCCGGGGTAGGCGCGTGAAGTCCCCCAATGCCGGAGCTGTTCCGGAGCAACCCGATATGCCGAACTACAAGTCATTTGACGACGTGCTGAACGAGCTGGAGATGGACGAAGACGAGCTCAAGCGGCTCGTTTCGGAAGGTCAGATTCGCGCATTCCGCGATGACGACAAAATGAAGTTCCGCTCGGAAGACGTCCAATCCCTGAGCCGCGCCCGCAAGCCGTCCGGCGGCGGTGGCGAGATCGACCTGGGCGAAACGCAGCTAGGCGGCGAAAGCCTCGAGATCATCGAGGAAGAGACCGACGAGACGCTGCTCGACCTCGGCAATCTCAGCAGCGACCAGGACTTCGAAGACACCGGCGCGACCAGCGTCCCGACCGTCGAGTTGTCCGACATCGGTGAAGACCAGGATGCCACCCTCACCGAAGAGCTCGTGTTCGACGAGACCGATGAGCTGGGCGGACTGGACTTCGGCGAAGAGGACGCCGACGCCACCCAGAAGATCGAGGGCGGACTCGACCTCAGCGACGAAGACGACGTCGGCCTGCAGACCGAGCCGGTCGAAACCGCAGGCCTGGATGAACTCGATGAGCTTGAGGACGTCGGCGAACTCGACGATGTCGGATCCGTCGAGGAAGAAACCCACGGCTACGCCGACACCCGCATGGCAGGCCCGCCCATGGGCATGCCGGGCGCCGTCCAGATCCAGGAGCAGGTCAAGTTCGTCGAGATCGTGCCCAACGAGGGCATCGCCTGGAAAGTGCTCACCGGCCTGACGTTCCTGCTGGTGATGGTGCTGATGGTGACGCCGCCAGCCCTGGGCATCAACTCGGGCGACGACGACGTTCCGCTGGGCAGCTTCTGGGGCAGCATCGCCTACTCGATGTACCTTAAGGGCCCCAACCAGCAGCCTGCCATCGCGCAGAGCGCCTATGAGGTTGAAGATCCCAGCCGGCGCGATGAGCCCGAGCCCTTCTCGGTCAGTACCGGCGCTGACGACATCGTGTGGCCCGGCATGAACGTGATCCGCAACTTCTCCGGCTACGCGGTCGGCGGCGCATCCGACGTCGGCGGTGGAGCGGCGGGGGAAGAGCCGGCCGAAGAAGAACCGTCCGAAGAATAGTCCGCAACCCGTCCAAGCACCCCGCCACGGCGGGGTGCTTTTCTTTTCCGGGGCGGTTACTACGTTTGGAATACAGGTGACGCATGACCCCGACGGTTCTGCTGATCGACGAAAACGAGGCGGTGACCAGCATCGTGAAGGCGCTGCTGATCCGCAACGGCTACAGCGTCGAGGTCCTGAGCCCGGGTGCCGACGTGATGCAGTACCTGGTGGAAAAGCCCGTGGACGTGATCGTCTCCGACGCCCAGGCCGGCAACGGCAACGCCTATCACCTGGTGCGCAGCATTCGCTCGGACCCCGCAACCGCCGACATCCCGCTGGTGTACCTGACCGCCGGCGCCAGCCTGGAGGACGAGTTCGAGGCCTACCTTTCCGGCGCCGACGCCTTCATCACCAAGCCGTTCCGCGCCCGCGACCTGCTGGCGGCAGTCGACAACGTGCTGCACCGCAAGCCGATCAGCACCAGCAGCGGCAGGCTGGCGGTGGTGCAGGAGGTCGCGCGTGTGCTGGCCTGTGTGTCCGATGAGCGCCACCGCCTGGTGCGCCAGGCCATGAAGCAGGCGGGGTTCGAACTCGAGTTTGAAACCCGCCTTGACCGCGCGTTCTCGCGCATCGACCGTGAGCGCTTCCACCTCCTGATCTGCGACGCAACCAAGGACCCGGATGCGGCCGCGCAGGTGCGCGAGTTCGTGTCTCACTTTGCGCTTGCCATCCCGGTGGTACTGCTGCACGGCAAGGACCAGGCGCCGCGCGCGCCTGCCAATGACCCGCAGTTCGTGACCGTGCGCTTGCCCGCCACCACCGTGGAACTCGCGGATAAAGTGCGCAAGGCGATCCTCGACTTCGGCGGACCGCCGTAAGCAGAGGTTAGAGGTCGGAGGTCAGGGAACTGCCGGGTACGTTTATGGTTGCTTTCGTGTGGTCACCTGTGGAGCATCCGCGAACTCGAGCCCCAAGCCCGGACCCCTGACCTCAAACCTCTGATCTCTGACCTCCGACCTCTGCCATGTTCATCTACATCACACGCGCCCTGCCCGACGTTGCCGCCGAAATGCTGGCCCGGGCCCTGCCCGGTGCTCGCATCGAGCTGAACCCCCACGACCGCAACCTCAACCGTGCCGAGTTGATCGAGGCGGCCAGCGGATGCGACGCCCTGCTTTGTACCCTGGCCGATCCGCTCGACGCCACGCTGATCGAGGATCTGGGGCCGCAACTGAAGGTGATTGCCACCTGCGCCGTGGGTTACAACAACATCGACCTGCAGGCCGCGAAGAACCGCGGCATCGCGGTGTGCAACACGCCCGGCGTGCTGACCGACGCCACGGCCGAGGTCGCCGTCGGTCTGATGCTGGCCTGCGCGCGACGTTTTGTCGAGGGCGACTCCTTGACGCGTCAAGGATTGTTCTCGGGCTGGGCGCCGCTGCTGCACCGCGGGCACGGCGTGTACGGCAAGACCGTGGGCATCGTGGGCGCCGGGCGCATCGGCAAGCGGGTGGCGGCCACCATGAAGCACGGCTTCGGCTGCCGCATCCTGTACCACTCGCGCGAAGACCACGTGGACTGGGAGAACGAACTGGATGCCGAAAAGGTCGAACTCGGCGAGTTGCTGGCGCGCTCCGATTTCGTCAGCCTGCACTGCCCGCTGACGCCCGACACGCATCATCTGCTCGACGCCGACATGCTGAAGCTGATGAAGCCCACGGCCGTGCTGGTCAACACCGCGCGCGGGCCGGTGGTCGACGAGCAGGCGCTGGTGCAGGCCCTGCGTGAAAGGCGCATCGCCGCGGCGGGCCTCGACGTCTATGAGGGTGAGCCCGCCCTGGCGCCAGGGCTCAGCGAGCTGCCGAACGTGATCCTGCTGCCGCACATCGGCAGCGCCACGATCGAGACCCGTGACGAAATGGCCCGCATGTGCGCCCGCGCGGCGATCGCGGTATTGACTGGTCAAGAGCCGCCGCATCGCGTGGCATGACACACCCGCAAGGTGCGGCGGGCCCGGGCTGACGCGTCAACGCTGCGCGTCCTTGGCCTTCTGCAGCCACTGCCGGATGTGCCCGCGGACGGCTTCGTAGTGCGGGTCGCGGTCCAGCGCTTCCTCGAACTTCTTCTCGGCGGCCTGGTGCTTGCCCTGTACGAACAGCAGGCGTCCCTCGAAGTACGAGGTCTCGAAGCTGCGCGCGTTCAGGTTGGCCAGCGTGCGCACGATCGGCTCGGCCTTTTTGGCGTCTTCGTCGTCCAGGGCGGCGCGGGCAAAGCGCACCTGCTTGCGGAACTCGGCCAGGTCTTCCGCTTCCGGGGCGCGCGCGTCGCGCGGCAGGTTGCTGCTGCGCTCGATGCGCAGGCGCAGTGCCGCAACCGCCCCGCCATCCAGCATGCGCTGCACAGGCACGTACATGTATTCACCATAGGTATGGGGCGCCGTTGAGACCCACATCTCGCCGGTGGTCACGTTGGTGATCACGCTGTGGCTGCAGATGCCGGCATCAATCGCGTTGCGGTTGCCCAGGCCCAGTTCCTTGTCGCCGCGGCCTTTCCGGTCGCGCAGGATCTCGAGGCAGGCCTGCTTTTCGATCGCGCCCAGCTTGCGCTCGACCAGCTCGCTCAACCGCTCATGGCGATAGCTGGTGGTGGCGCGTTCGATCTGCTGCAGGTTCACTGGGTCGTCTTTCAGGGGCTCTGTCAGCATGTGGTTGGTCTGCAGGATGCGCCCCGGCTGCTCGGCCTCGCGCATGGCGCAATGGCCCGGCGACTTCTCGATCACCACCGCGCGGCCGTCTTTGCGGCTGGCGATCATGTAGGTGTCGCTGACGAACACGGGTGTCTTTTCGATCAGCGCAAATGCCTGCTCGATGGTTTCGCACTCCTGCAGCACGCGGCGCACCAGCAGCGAAACCGGCGTGCCCATGCGCCCGAAGCCGACCTCGTCGGTGCGCGCGGCGTTCACATGCACGCTCAGGCCGACGCGGTTCATGCCGGTGACCGCGCCAGCCATGCCGGCCCAGGCCACGTGAACGTAGGCGTGGCCTTGTTCGGGCCAGACGTAGACCACCGCCTTGTCCACGTCGAACACTTCGCCGGCCTCAAAGTCAAAGTTGCGCGCGACATACAGGTTGCCGTCGGCGCTGGCATCGCCCCAGGCGGCAAAGGCCGTGCAGCCCACGAAGTCGCTGGTGGTGACCAGCGGGTGGTCGATGAAGATGTGGCTGATGTCGTGGGCGGCATGATAGTTGAGAATGCGGTGGTACAGCGGCACGTCGTCCGGGTGCTGGTCGATGCTGCCTTCGGTGAGGCCCAGCATCTCCAGTTGCTCGGCATCGCTGACGTGCTGCGGCAGCGTGCGGTTGTTGATCGCCACCAGCTGCTTCACGGCCCAGAAGGCCGCGCGGTTGGGCACGAACTCGTTCACGGTCTCGAGCAGCAGCTGTTCCTGCTTCGCCGTCAGGTCCTGGCACAGCCGCGCGTTGGCGTAACCGCGCTGCCAGGGGTCGCCGCTCAAGCCAAGCTCGTGCAGGCCGTCACGCTCGCGTCGCCAGTTGTCGCCCAGCAGCTTGACCGGATGGTTCTGCATGGTGCGCTCGGTGATCTCGAGCTTCGCCAGCTCACGGCCGCCGTCATAGGCGGGCGGCTCGGCGATACACCAGTTGCGGACGTAGACCGACACACCTACCAGCAGCGCCATGCACAGCGCCACGCCCGCCATGCCCAGCCGAGTCACCCAGCCGTGCACGCGCGGGAACGATGAGCGCTTGCCGGTCCGCAGCGCGGCCAGCTCGGATTTCATCAGCGCATGCACGCGCTGCTTGAGCTCGGACGCTTCGCGCGGGTCAGACAGGCCCTTGGTGGGGATGGGCTCAAGCACCTTGATGACGGTGTCCGGGTGGTGCACCAGCGGGCTGCCCTTGCGCACACAAGCGCCCGTGCCGTCAATCACCACGGGCACGATCGGCACTTGAGCGTCCATGGCCAGCACAAAGGCGCCGTTCTTGAAGCGGCGCAGGCGGCCGTCAGGGCTGCGGCTGCCTTCCGGGAAGACCAGGATGCTGACGCCGTCTTTCAGCCAGTTGAGCGCGGTGTCGAAGCCGCGCGGGCGGTCGGGGTCGGACTCGTCGCCTTCGTCATCGACCTGGATGTGGCGGGCCAGCTTGTTGAGCTCACCCATCAGCGGATACTTGAAGGGCCAACCTTTGATCATCCAACGAGCGTTCACCGGCAGCATCAGCGCCATCAGGATGTCGAGGATCGACTGGTGGTTGCACACGATTACGCATGGCTGCGGGAACGCCTGCCGCCGCGCGTTGATGCGGCGCTGCTGGCCGAAGGGGTACAGCCGGAAGAACCAGCGGGCAATGCGGCGCTGGCCGGTATAGAAGGCGTCGCCACGATGCTTGACGAAGAAACGATCCGCCAGCCAGTACGGCAACTCAAGCACGAACAGGAAGAATGCCAGCTGCGCGCCCAGCAGCCCGTAGGCGCACACCGAACGCAGGACATTCATCACCGGGTTGGAGGGCGGTGGGTACGAGTATTCCGGATCGCTTGAGTCCGCCATTTCAGGCCCTTTTACCCACTTGCGCCGCAACGGTGCACAGGCGCAGAATAGGTATATTCACGGGGTCGCTCGAGCACCAGTTCCGCGTCAAGGCGCGGCAGTTAAAACATGACGACGGACAGCATCCGCAAGCAGGTAGATCAAATCGTGGCCGAAGAGTTCGAGCTGGATCCGGCCGACATCACGCCAACCAGCGATCTCTACGACGACCTCGGCCTCGACAGCCTGGACGCCATCGACCTGGTGGTGGCGCTCGAGAAGAACTTCGGCTTCAAGGTCGAAGAAGGCGCCGCCCGCAAGATCCGCAGGCTCGAGCAGCTCTACCAGTTCGTGCAGGAACGCGTGGCCTAGGGGACTGTCCCCGCAGTTGGGGACTGTCCCCGTTTGTGGTTTCAAACCACCCGCAAGCTCAACTCCGCCACCTCCCTGTCGCCGTCACGCAGCAGCGCCTTTACCCGGCTGCGCCCTTCCTCGGCCGGCTCCACGCTGACGCTCAACTCCAGCTCGCGCCCCGGGCCCGTCGGGTTCATGAACTTGGCGCGCGTAACCTCGGCCAGCCGCACCGGCCACCCGATCAGCCGCCCCGCGAAATGCACCGCAGCCGCCACCTGCACCACGGCGGGCAGCACCGGCCCTTCAGGAAAGTGCCCCTTGAAGAACTCTTCCGCGCCGGAGAAGCGCAGGCGCGCCGTGCCGGCCTCGAAGGAGAGCGTGGCGGCGTCCAGGTCAGCGGCCAGGTTCATCCGTCCTCCTTGGCCTGGAAGGTTTTGTCGGGCCAGGGCCGGTCGCGCGCCGTGAACTCAGAGATCGCGATAGTGAGCTTGTAGGGCGGGCCCTTGGACTGCACGCCGCGCTCGCGCAGCACGATCACGGAAGGCAGCCACGCGCCGTCGAAGTCCTTCCACTCGTACTGGTCCACGCGGTACAGGCTGCGGTCGCTTTGCCGGAAGTCGTACCAGTCAACGCGCGGCGGATCGCCGGCGAGCCGCAGCTGCAGCTCGCCGTGTTTGCCAAGCATGTTCGCGCGCGCGCCGCTTTCGTCCTCGCGCACCTCGGCCTGATTGAAGGCGAGGCCGCCGGCGCCAAGGGTGGTGCGGCTTTCGGCAAACTCGGTTTCCAGCAGGAACACGCGCTCGATGTCGCGCGCGATGTTCTCGAGCACGGCCTGGTCGAACTCCTCGGCCGCGAAGATGCGAATCAGTTCACCGTCTGCAAACGCGATGTCGAACAGCTTGAGCCCCTGCTCGGACATGCCCTGCAGGCGGAATCGGCCGGGGCGCTGCACGATCAGGTAGCCCATCAGCGTGCGGGTGGTGACGCGAAAATCCAGCGTCACGGTCTGCACGCACTTGAATTGCTCGGGCCAGCGGGCGTTGAACGCGCCCGCCACGGTCGCCGCGTCCAGGGCCGGCGTGGGCGCAGGCTCCAGCCGCTTGTAGGGGTCGGTCTCGGCGCACGCGGCCAGCGCCAGAGCCAGCAGCAGGATTGCAGTGAACGGAACACTCGAACCTGCATGCAGCCGCCGCCAAAGCGGTCGAGTACGAGCCGTTGCCTGCGGAGCAGGCCGACAACCGTTAGCCCCCGGCGTAAGCCGGGGGAAAACCGCGCCGCCTTCCAGCGAGCCGCGGAGCGGCGACACAACCGTACGATCACGAACCATGCCTGCCTCGAATCTCCAGCAGCGTCGGCACCACGGCCAGCGTCAGCACCAGCGCGCTGGTCACGCCCAGCGCCGTGGTCACTCCCACGCTGAACAACGCCGGGTGCCGGGCCAGCGCCAGTGAGCCGAAACCGAACAGCGTGGTCAAGGCCGCAACCAGCACGCCCGCGCCCGCGTGTTTCAGTCGCTCGTCGGCGTGCTCGCGCGAATCCGAGCCCCGGTAGGTCTGCACGAAGAAGATGCCGTAGTCGATGCCCAGCCCCGCGATGAACACCGTGACCAGCGTGTTGATGATGTTGAACGGGATGCCCAGCAGCGCCATCAGCCCTAGCGTCCAGGCCATGCCGCCGGCCACCGGCACCAGCGCGATCGCCACTTCGCGCGGGTTGCGGAAGGTCAGCCACAGCACCGCCAGCACAAGCAGCAGGCTGATGCCGCCCACGTACAGCAGGTCGTGCTGGATGAACTGGACCATACGGCCGACAAACGCCGCCTTGTTCAGCACCACCGCCGCGGGCTGGCGCGCCTTCAGCTCGCCCATTCTTGACGCGTCAAGTTGCGCGGTGGTGCCGATGTACCAGCGCCCGTCCTGCTCAGTGATGAAGTTCCCCAGCAGCAGCCACACCGGGCGCTCTTTCAGCTTCGCGGCGTCCAGCGGCTGCGGCTCCTGCGTCAGCTTCAGCTTGTCGAAGAACGCCTGCAGCCGGCTTTCCTTCATCTTCAACTGCTGGCCCGGCTGGTTGGGGTGCGGCACGCCGGTCTCGGTCACCAGCCTGCGCACCTGCTCGATGCGTCGCTCGCTCCAGAAGCGGCGCCAGCGCGCCACGTTGTCCTGCTGCGTCTGCAGCGCGGGCAGCACCCAGGCGGCGCTCTCATACTTCGCCCCCATTGCGTGCAGGTCGTGGGCCGCCAGGTCGTTCTGGCGCAGGGCCTGCTCAAGCTCAACGCCTCCCACCACCACCAGCGTGCGGCTCAGGGTCTCCTGGCCGAAGGTCTGCGCCACCAGCGTTTCCGAGGCCCGGGTCTGCTCGCTCTTGCCATCCAGGTTCAGCACGTCGCCGTCGAAACCCACCGAAGGCACGAACGCCGCCAACCCCAGCGTGATCGCGCCCATCACACCCAGCAGCGGCCAGCGCAGCCGGCGCCGCCCGCGCTGGATCGCCCCCACTACGCCTGCGATCGCCATAGCCGCCCGCGGCTTCGGCCCCATGCACCGCAACAGTTGCGGGCCGGCCGTGAACGCGAACGCCAGCGAGCCCGCGATGCCCGCCACCGCCATCTCCGCCAACTGGTGCAGGCCGTCGAACTCGGAAAAACGCAGCATGGCGATCGCCGCGATGGTGGTCAGCATGGCGATGAAGCCCGGCCGGCCCACATGCCGCAGCGCCAGCCGCGCGCGCTCTTCGCGTTCGGCATCGAGGCTGCCGTAGGTGGTGACGAGGTGGATGCCGTAATCGACCGCGATGCCCAGCAGCACGGCGGCGAAGCCCGCGGTGATGGCAGACAGCTCGCCATGCACCAGGCCCTGCGAGCCCAGCGCCATCGCGAAACCGAAACCCACGCTCAGCAGCGTGACCAGGATCGGCGTCAGTGCCCGGAACGCGAGCAGGAACAACAGCAGGATCGCGATCACCGAGGTCGCAATGGTCAGGTGCATGTCCGTGCGCAGCACCTCGGCGTTGTCCACGCTGCTGCGGTGCGCGCCGATCACGTGCGGCGTGACGCCCTCCGGCAGCTGCGCCAGGGCGTCGTCCAGCGCGTGCATCAGCGTGCGGCCTTTGCCGGTGTTGCTGGATGGAAAGTCGGCCTCCACCAACAGGATCGCCAGCCGGCCGTCGGCGCTGAGGATGCGGCCTTGCGCGTCGGACTTGCCGGCGAAGCCGCTGTTCAGTTTCTCGAAGCGGCGCAGCGTCAGCTCGTCAAAGCCGAACGGGTCAGCCGGGAAGGTCTTGACGATCTTGATGCCCTCGGCGCCGGCCTGGCCGTCCACGTAGGCTTGCAGCGCTTTGCGGTACCAGTCAGCGTTGAGTCGCGCCTCAACCTGCGCCTGCATGGCTTCGTCGAACAGCAGCGGCGTTTTGCCCGGGTCGCCGGGCTTGCTCATGTACAGCTCGGCGATGTCCTGCTGCGCGGCCTGGTCGATGCGCGAGACCACCTCGCGGATGCCCTCCAGCTTGCGCAGGGCGGCGTCGGCCTGGTCCACAGCCGCGGCCAGTTTCGCGGGCTCGTCGCACTCGAGCGCGACCACGATGCGCTCCAGCCCGCGATAACGCTTGATCGCGAGCTGCGCCTCGGACACCAGCGGCTCGTCGCGCGGCAGCAGGGCGAACACGTCTTCCTCGAAGTCGATGCGCAAAGCGCCGACCACGGCCGCGACCAGCAGCACGACAACGACGACCGGCAGCAGAAACGGCCGCCGTTTCAGGAAGTCGAACAGTTGCTCAAAGGGTCCGCGCATGACGTGAGGATTGTGAAGGCAAGGCGCCGGAAGCGCCAGCCATCACGCGCGAAAGGTGAATCAGGAAGCCTTGCGCCGCTTGCGCCTTGGCTTGGCGGCTTCGGTGGACGGATCGTACTCCGTCCACTGCGGCGTCGTGTTACGGGTTACCGGCTTCCCCTTAGAAGGGTAGCGGGTGACTGAACCCTTGATGGTTTTAATCTTCACGGTAACGCCTCCGGGTCTCCAAAGTCTATCACAGTTGACGCAATGGGAACACCGTTGAGCACGACCTCAATACGGTAGGTCTTGGCCTCCGCCTGCAATAGGCCGAAATTGTAGGTGCTTTCCACGAACCGGCCGACACCGATCTCCAGTTCGACCTCGGTTTCAACCACGAGGTTTGAACCTCGCCAGATCCGAAGGAACCAGTCGAAATCCTGCGCTTCGTTGGGTCGGTGGAATTCGACATACACACCCAGTCGCTCTGGAGGAGACCTCCATGCGCGACGAACGCGCCACAAAGTGTGTGGGCTCTTCGCCCCAACCCTTTCGCACGTTACCAGTCGGCTGACGGTGATCATGCGCCTTCCTCTTTAACGGGCGGCTCAGTGGCGGCCTTGACTTCGCGGATCAGTTCCTCGGTGCCGAGGATGCTGCCCGCCACGCCGAAGCCGGTTACGCAGGCGCCCAAGATGCCGGGCGTGCCCGTGCCCGCGCCCGTTACGTACAGGCCTCTATAGCGCGTGCGGCGGCGCACACCGAAGCGCCCCTGCGCGGCCATGCCGGGCTGCACGCCGTAGATGCCGCCGCGCGGGTAGCCCGCGTAGTCGCGCAGGGTCAGCGGTGTTGACGCGTCAACTACGTGCAGCCTGCCTTTCAACTGCGGCAGGCGCTGCTCGATCATCGCCAGGATGTTCGCCGTAAGCTTGTCCTTCAGCGCCTGGTAGGCGGCGTCGCGCTTGAGCGTGCGGCTGTGCTGCCAGGGCTCGAACCACTCCCAGCGCGCGCTCCCCATGGCGCTGAACAGCTGATGGCCGCCACCCGCCGGCGGCAGGTTCAGGATCGCGTCGGCCGGGCCGTCCATCACCGGCTGATAGAAACAATCCGGGTCGTCGCGGCGCAGCAGGTAATGGTTACGGCCGCTGATGCCGGTCAGGTCGGCCTGCGGGTCAACCGTGCCATAGACCACAAACGCGCCCACGCACTCCGGCGCATCGGCCATGCGCTCGCGCAGGGCCTTGCGATAAGCGTCTTCGGGCAGCAGCTTGACGGCCACCCGCGGGTGCACGGCCAGGATGACTTCGTCGGCGCGCAGCAGTTCGCCGTCTTCCAGCTCGACGCCGGCGGCCTGTTCGCCCTCCACAAGCACGCGTTTGACCGGCGCGCGCAGGCGCAGCTCGCCACCCAGCTCGCGCAGGCGCTTGACCAGCGGGCGGGTGATCGCGTCGCCGCCGCCGACGATGTAGTGCGGGCCTTCCACGGCGCTGCCCACCACGGCCGCGTGGATGGCCAGGGGCACGTCGGCGGCGGGCACAGCGTAGAGCGAAGACTGCGCACACAGCAGAGCGCGCAGGCGGGGGCTGACACCCAGGCGCTGCAGAAACTGCTCCAGGCTGGTCTCGTACAGCTCGCGGTCGTAGGCGCCCTCGGCGTCCGGGTTCAGGGAGTGCCAGTTCAACGCCGCTTCCACGGCGCGCATGCGGGCCACGTAGGCGTCGATGGCGGCCTGTTCGCCTGGGCAGGCCTGTTTCAAGGCCTCGGCCAGCCGGTCCCAGCCCACGGGCACGCAGAACTCGCCGGAAGGCAGGCTGATGCGGTCGAAGCAGTCAGGGTCCAGCGGCTTGGTTGACACGTCAATACCCATGTAGCGCAGCAGCCGCCACATGACCTGCCCCGGGTACAGCGAGCCCACGTAGTGCACGCCGGTATCGAAGCGGCAGGGGCCGAAGGGCCCTTTGCGCTGGAACATCTGCATGCAGCCGCCCGCCACGTTGTGAGCCTCCAGCACCAGCGGCCTGCGCCCGTGCATGGCAAGCACCACGGCGGCGCTCAGGCCGCTGATGCCGGAACCGACAATGATGGTCGAGTAGCCCACACACCCACTAGAAGGGACAAGAGCCGCAAGCGCAAGCGCGCGGCTAAACACGCGCCAGCACGACGCTGGCGTTGGTCCCGCCGAAGCCGAAGCTGTTGACCAGCACGCGCTGCAACGGACGCTCCAGTGTACGGCTGACCACGTTGATCTTGGCCGCGCCCTCCTCCTGCGCCTCGAAGTTCAGGTTCGGGGCGATGAAGCCGGCCTGCAGCATCAGGGCGCTGTACAGGATCTCGGAAGCCCCGCTCATCCAGCACTCGTGGCCGGTCATGCCCTTGGTGCTGCTGACGGGCGTGTGCTCGCCGAACACGTCGCGGATGGCCTCGGCCTCTTTGGCGTCGCCGATCAATGTGCTGGTCGCGTGGGCGTTGATGTAGTCAATCGCGCCGGGGTCCAGTTCCGCGTGGCCGAGCGCCATGCGCATGGCGCGGCGCGCGCCGTCGCCGCTGGGCAGGGTCAGGTGCTCGCCGTCGCTGCTGAAGCCGTAGCCGATCAGCTCGGCCAATGGCTTGCCGCCGCGGGCCTTGAGGTGGCTTTCGCTTTCCAGGATCAGCGCCGCCGCGCCGCCGCTGGGCACCAGGCCGTCTCTTGACCTGTCAAAGGGCCGGCTGGCCTGGCGCGGCGCGTCTTCACGCTTGCTGAAAGTGCCCAGCGCGTCGAAGCTCGCCATGCTCTCCCAGTTGATCTCCTGCATGCCGCCGGTTATCACCACGTCCTGCAGCCCGGCGCGGATCAGCGTGAAGCCCTGCCCCACCGCGTGCGCGCCGCTGGCGCAGGCGGCCGCCAGCGTCCAGGCCGCGCCCTGTGTGCCGAGCAGCGCGTTGAGGTTCATGGTGGCGGTGCTGTTCATGCACTGGAAGATGTAGCCGCTGCCGAGCTGCTGGGTGGTGCCGTCGCGGCGCACGGCGTCGGCGACCTCGACGTTGGGCTGGCTGGTGCTGTCGTTGCCGATGATCAGCCCCACGCGCGGGCTGCGCAAACTTGACAGGTCAAGGCCCGCGTGTTCGATCGCCTCAAAGGCCGAGAACGCGCACCACTGGGCGCTCTCATGCATGCTCTTGCGCGCCTTGCGGTCCAGGCGCGCTTTCGGGTCAAAGCCGCTGACCTCGCCCGTCAGCGCCGAGCGGAAGCCAAGCTCGCGGCGTCGCGGGTCCAGCACCACGCCGCTGCGCCCCGCGCGCAAGGCGGCCTCGATCTCGCCCAGCGAGTTGCCCAGGCAGGAAACCGCGGCCAGGCCGGTGATGAACACTCTCTCGGTCATGGCGCGGCTGCTCCCTTCGTCGGCGGCAACAGCAAATAACCAATAACCAATGACCAATTACCAATTGCTGAACCTTGCGGCCGGCGAATTGGTAATTGGAAACTGGTTATTGGTAATTCGCTGTTCAAGGAGCCGTCCCTACATGTACATCCCGCCGTTGACGCCCAGCACCTGGCCGGTGATGTAGCCGGCCTGCTCGCCGGCGAGGAAGCTTACGGCCGCCGCGATCTCGTCCGCGGTGCCGAAACGCCCCAGCGGCACGGCCTTGGCCAGCTCTTCCCTGGGCAGGTCTTTCACCATGTCGGTCTCAATGAAGCCGGGCGCGACCACGTTGACGGTGATCTTGCGGCTGGCGATCTCCTTGGCCAGCGACTTGCACGCGCCGATCAAGCCCGCCTTGCTGGCTGAATAATTAACCTGGCCCGCGTTGCCCGCCTGGCCGGAAACGCTTGAAATCGCAATGATCCGCCCGCTGCGGCGCCGCAGCATGCCGCGCAGGCAGGCCTTGGTCACGTGGTAGAAGCCGCCCAGGTTGGTGTCGATCACGCTGGACCATTCCTCTTCACTGGTCATGGCGAACAGCCCGTCGCGGGTGATGCCGGCGTTGCTGACCACCACGTCGGGCGCGCCCTCGGCCTCGATCAGCGGCTCCAACGCGGCCCGCACGGCCTCGCCGTCTGCAACGTTGAAGCCGATCGGGATCGCGCTGCCGCCCGCGGACTCGATCTCCGCGCACAGGCTCTCAGCCTCTGCCTTGCCGCGCCCGTAGTTGACCCACACCCGGTAGCCGTCGGCCGCCAGGCGTTTTGCCACGGCGCGTCCGATGCCCCGGGATGCCCCTGTAACCAGTGCGATGCCTGCCAAACCTGCCTCCTGTGCGGGCGCTTTACACTGCGCGCCGTGGGTGCGTATATTAGCTGGCTTGCCGGGCGTCGAGTAGGGCGCTTCCGGTGTGGGGCGGCAGCAAGCAAGGAAGCGGACCGTGGAAGCCCTGGTAGATGAACTGAAGACCCTGATCATCGAGCACCTGAACCTCGAGGACGTCGACCCCGGCAAGGTCGACCCCGACGCGCCGCTGTTCGGTGAAGGGCTCGGCCTCGACAGCGTGGACGCGCTGGAGCTGGTGATGCTGATGGAGACCACCTACGGCGCGCGCATCGAGTCGTCCGAGGTGGGCAAAAAGGCGTTCGCCACACTCAGCAGCCTGGCCCGTTTCGTGCAGGAACACCGCAAGAAGTAGCGAGCCAAAGCCGGAGATCGGCGGCGGGACGCGTCGCCCGCGTTCTCGCGTTAGCACTGGGTTGCGACCAACCCTGGCCGAAAGTGTACGACGCAGCCTATGCCCCAGCCGCCTCTACAGCCTGTCGCGATTACCGGCCTTGGCGTCATTGGCGCCTGCGGGCGCGGCCTGGCCGCCATGGAACGTTCCCTGCGCGAAGGGCGCGAGGGCGTGGGCGCCCTCACCCTGTGGCAGTCGAGCGTCGGCGGCTTCCCCGTCGGCCAATACCGCGGCGACCTGGATGCCGACCTCGACAGCGTGCCCGGCCTGACGCCGCACCTGCGCAAGCGGCTCTCGCGCTCCGACGCGTTGGCCTTGGTAGCTGCCTCTGAGGCCGTGAATCAATCCGGCCTGGTTCCATCTTTGGGGGGCGCCTACGTGGGCCAGAGCGTGTGCGGCACGCTCACCAGCGAAGCCCTCTATATAGAAGCACGCAGCCGCGCCAAGGCCGGCAACCCCGAGAAGCTGGACCTGCGCGGGGCCTTCGTGCACGAGGGCGCCAACACGCTGGACCGCATGGCTGAAGCCTTCGGCCTGCGCGGCCCCACGCTCAGCTTCATGACCGCCTGCAGCAGCGCCGCCAACGCTATCGGCCTGGCGGCGGACGCGATCCGCGCCGGGCGCGCCGAAGTGATGCTGGCTGGCGGCGCGGACAGCCTGTCGCGCATCGCCTTCAACGGTTTCTGCAGCCTGAAGGTGGTAAGTCCGGACGGGCCGCGCCCCTTTGACCGCGAGCGCCAGGGCATGATGGTAGGTGAAGGCGCCGGCATGCTGGTGCTGGAGTCAGCCGCGCGCGCCAAGGCGCGCGGCGTCAAGGTGCTTGCCTGGCTCAGCGGCTACGGCCACTCCTGCGACGCGCACCACCTGACAGCGCCGCACCCCGAGGGCAAGGGCGCGATTGCCGCCATGCGCGAAGCGCTTGACATGGCGGGTTTGCAGCCGGCCGACATCGGCTACATCAACGCCCACGGCACGGCCACGCTGGACAACGACCGCACGGAGGCGCGCGCGATCAGCAGCGTGTTCGGCGATGGCGCCGTGCCGGTCAGCAGCACCAAGCGCTTCTTCGGGCACACGCTGGCGGCAGCCGGCGGCATTGAGGCCGTGGTTTCGGTGTGGGCGCTGCGGCAAAAGCTGCTGCCCGCCAACCTGGGCCTGCGCGCGCCGCTGGAAGATGCAGCGCTTGACCTGGTGGCCGAGAACCGCGCCGCGCCGGGTTTGCGGCACGTGCTGTCGAACAGTTTCGGCTTCGGCGGCAACAACGCCGCGCTGGTTTTCACGGAGGCAGAGTGATGGACCCCCAGCGCCAGCAACAGTTGAACTGGCTGTTCGAGCAGGTGTTCATTGCGGCGCAGCGCGTGCACGACGCGCTCGGGCGAGGCCTGCCCGGGCCGACCTACCTGAGCTGCCTGGCCTACGAGCTGGGGCAGGCCGGACGCAAGGTGCAGCGCGACGTCGCGGTGCCGATCATTTACGGCGAGCATCGGGTGGACAAAGGCGCGGTGATCGACCTGGTGGTGGACAGCCTGGTTGCGGTGCGGGTGCACAGCATCGAGAACCTGACGCAGTTCCAGGACCAGGAGATGCAGACACTGCTGCGGGTTTCCGGCCTGTCGCTGGGAATCGTGATCAACTTCAGCGTACCCAGCGTGAGGGGCGCAACGCACCGGATCATGAACCCGGCGCCGCGGATTTAATGATTTTGGATTTTCGATTTTGGATTTTGGATTGAACTGCATGGGGCACACTGAGACACGAAGGCACAGAGAAGAGCTTTGCTTCGTGGCTTCGTGGCTTTGTGTGAGTTTCAGCCTTTGCGAGACCTTGGGATGGGCGTAGTCGTCACAGGCATCGGCGTCGTCTCCGCGCTCGGCCCTAACGCCGCGGCGTTCCGGCGTGGGTTGCTGGAGTGCTCGAACGCCTGCGCGCTGCACAGGTTTGAGCGTTTCGACGGCAGCGTGGTCAATGCGCCCGCCTACATGGCTGTGCCCGCCGAGCCCGAGGGGCTGATCGAGCCACGCAAGCTGCGCCGTATGTTCCGGCTCGCGCGCATGAGCGCCGTGGCCGCGCGGCAGGCCCTGAAGCACGCCGAGCTGGACCCGGCGTCACTTGACTCGTCAAGACTCGGCGTGGTGTTCGGCACCAGCTTCGGCGCCATGGAGCCCACACAGAAGTTCGTCGATTCCTGGATCGACAACGGCGAGGCCGCAGCCAGCCCCCTGCAGTTCATGAACAGCGTGCACGGCATCCTGGCCAGCCAGATCGCGCTGGACATCAATGCCACCGGCGTGAATTTAACCTGCGCCCAGCGGGACATCTGCTTCGAGGCGGCGCTCGACACGGCCGTGAACCTGCTGGAGGCGCGGCGTGCCGACGTGCTGCTGGTGGGCGGCGCCGACGAGGTCACGCCGATGCTGCACGAGTTCGGCTCGCACACCGGCCAGCTCGTGCTTGAGGACGTGCCCGGCCTCGACCCCTGGGGTGCGAGGCGCGGCGTGGTGCCCGGCGACGGCGCCGCGGTGTTCGTGCTCGAGCGTGACGACAGCCCGCGACGCGCCTTGGCGCGCGTGGCCGCCAGCCGCGTCGGCCGTCACGACCAGGGCGGACCCAACCTGGCCGTGGAGCTGGCCGAGGCTGCCCGGCCTGACCTTGTCACCACCAACCGCGACGGCGGAGCACGCTGCGCCCGCCTGAACGACCGGCAACAGGCCGAGCTGGGGCTGCACGTGCCGGCCGTCAGCCACCGCGGCAATTTCGGCACCTGGCCGGCCGCGGGCGCCGTGCAGTTCGCGGCCAACGTGCTGATGCTGAGCAACGGCGAGTTTTACATGCCGCTCGCGGGCGGCAGGCCGGTGGAGTTGAAAGCCGAGGCGCCGAAGGCGATCCTGCACAACGCGCCCAGCATAAGCGGCAGCCACGCGGCCTATGTGCTGAGAGCATGATGCAGTGGCCCGGACATTCCTGTCCGGGCAGGCGGTTGTCGCGGCAGATTCGCCGCGACCGCGGACAGGAATGTCCGCGCCACCAAATGCTTGCTTTACTGACAGCATGAACAGCCCGATCAAGCTGATCAAAACATACGCCAGTTTCGTGAAGCTGGCGCACACGGTGTTCGCGCTGCCGTTTGCGATGGTGGGCATGCTGGCGGCCTATGCGGTGCCCTACGAGCTGGAACCTGGCGTGGGTGGCGGATGGGAGGGCATCCGTATCCCCCACTACCTTCAGCCCAATTGGCTCGTTGTGGCGCTGATACTGGTTTGCATGGTGGGCGCTCGCAGCTTCGCCATGGCCGTCAACCGTATCCTTGACCGCAAGATCGACGCGCTAAACCCGCGCACAGCCGTGCGCGAATTACCCTCGGGCGCGATGACACTGACGCAGGCCTGGGTGTTCGCCATCGGCATGGCCGTGCTGTACTTCGGTGCGTGCATGATGCTGGGTGACGTGGTGCTGGCGTTGTCGCCGATCCCGATCGCGTTGATGCTGCTGTACCCGCTGACCAAACGCTTTACATGGTTCTGCCACCTGGTATTGGGTGCTTCGCTGGGATTGGCGCCCGTCGGCGCCTGGGTGGCTGTGCGCGGCATGTCGCTGGTGAAATCCGGCATCAGCAACCGGGCCGGCGAGTGGCTGACGCCCGGCTGGCGCGCGGATCTGTTCGGCAACGAAGCCATCATCAACGGGCTTGGCTGGGCGGCCGTTTCCGAGCCGCTTCCCTGGCTGCTGGGCGGGGCGGTGCTGCTTTGGGTGGCGGGCTTTGACGTGATCTATGCCCTGCAGGACGACGAGTTCGACCGCGAGCACAGGCTGAATTCCATCCCCGCACGCTTCGGTCGTCGCGGGGCACTGTGGATCAGCCGGGGGATGCATCTGGCAAGTGCGGTCCTGTTCTTGTTTTTTACTGACTACATCTTGCATGCCACGCGCCATAGTACGCTACCGGAAGAGGTGGAGTTGCCACAGTGGCTCTACGTCGCGCCCTGCGTGATGCTGGCCGGCATGCTGTACCAGCATTCGCTGGTGAAGCCCAACGACCTGTCGCGCGTGAACCTCGCCTTTTTCACCGTAAACGGCGTGATCAGCGTAGCCTTCGGCGCGGTGTTCTTCGCGGCCTGGCTGCTGGCGTGAACAAGAGCCGCAAGCGCAAGCGCGCGGCCGAATGCGGTTGAAGCTTCGGGCCGCGCGCTGGCGCTTGCGGCTCCTGTTATTGCGTCTCGCACGGGGCGACATTGCGCACGAATTTGGCCCTTAAACTGCGCTTTACTCCGGTGTTTCGCTGGTTAGTATCGCGCTCCCCAACCGGGGTTGGTTTTGCCTTTGAAGCGGCGCGAAATGCGCGTCGGAGCACGAGGAGCACACATGCCCGAGCCGGGTAAAGTCGTCCAGGTCATCGGACCGGTCATCGACGTACAGTTCCCTGAAATGCAGGTGCCGGAAATCTACACGGCCCTCAAGATCAAGGACCCCTCCAAGAACATCGACCTCACACTCGAGGTCCAGCAGCACCTGGGCCGCGACCAGGTCCGCGCCGTGGCCATGGACGCCACCGACGGCATCGTGCGCGGCCAGCCCGTTGAGAACACCGGCGCGCCGATCTCCGTGCCCGTGGGCGACGAGTGCCTGGGCCGCATCTTCAACCTGCTCGGCGACGCCGTGGACGGCGGCCCGCAGGTGAGCACCAAGGAACGCCGCGCCATCCACCAGAAGCCGCCCAGCTACGAAATGCTCGGCACCAAGACCGAGATTTTCGAAACCGGCATCAAGGTGGTTGACCTGCTCGAGCCCTACGCCAAGGGCGGCAAAGTCGGCCTGTTCGGCGGCGCCGGCGTGGGCAAGACCGTCGTGATCATGGAGCTGATCAACAACATCGCCCGCGTGCACAGCGGCTACTCCGTGTTCTGCGGCGTGGGCGAGCGCACCCGTGAAGGCAACGACCTCTGGCTCGAAATGAGCGAGAGCATCATCGGCAAGAAGGAAGACGGCAGCGACAAGACCGTGCTCGACCAGGCCGTGCTCTGCTACGGCCAGATGAACGAGCCGCCCGGCGCGCGCCTGCGCGTGGCGCTTTCCGGCCTGACCCACGCCGAGTACTTCCGCGACACCTACGGCACCGACGTGCTGATGTTCGTGGACAACATCTTCCGCTTCACCCAGGCAGGCTCCGAGGTGTCGGCGCTTCTCGGCCGTATGCCCAGCGCCGTAGGCTACCAGCCGACCCTGGCCACCGAGATGGGTGCGTTGCAGGAGCGCATTACCTCGACTGAGCGCGGCTCGATCACCTCCGTGCAGGCCATCTACGTTCCGGCCGACGACTTGACCGACCCGGCGCCGGCCACGGCCTTCAGCCACCTGGACGCCAAGACCGTGCTGGACCGCAAGATTTCGGAGAAGGGCATCTACCCGGCCGTGGACCCGCTGGCCAGCACCAGCCGCGTGCTGGACCCGCTGGTGGTGGGCGAGGCGCACTACAAGGTGGCGCGCGACGTGCAGGGCATCCTGCAGCGTTACCGCAGCCTGCAGGACATCATCGCGATTCTCGGCATGGACGAGTTGAGCGAAGACGACAAGATCATCGTGAACCGCGCGCGGCGCATCGAGAAGTTCCTGAGCCAGCCGTTCTTCGTGGCCCAGCAGTTCACGGGCCTTGAAGGCCGCTACGTGAAACTGGAAGATACCATCCGCAGTTTCCAGGAGCTGGTGGCCGGCAAGCACGACGACCTGCCGGAAAACGCCTTCTACATGAAGGGCAGCATCGACGAGGTCCTGGAGACGGCGAACAAGTAAGCTCGGTCACGGAACGAACGGAGAAACGCCATGGCAGGAAGCCCCCCTCCCGGACACGGCTACCAGCAGCAGCCGCAGGGCAACTACCCGCCTCCGGGCGGCTACCCGCAGCAGCAGCCGGGCTATCCGCCACAGGGTGGTTACCAGCAGCCGGGTGGTTATCCGCCCGCCGGCGGCCATGATCCCAATGCTCCCTACGGCATTGACCCCCGCACGGGCATTCCGTACTCGGATAAGCAGAAGATGGTGGCTGGCCTGCTGCAGATTCTTCTGGGCGGCTTCGGCGTCGGCCGTTTTTACACGGGCCACACCGGGATCGCCGTGGCGCAGCTTTGCCTGACTCTTTTCGTGTGCGGTACAGGGGCGATCTGGGCCCTCATTGACGGAATCATGATCCTGGTCGGCGACACTGCTACCGACGCCAACGGCCGCCCGCTGCGCCCGAACTAAAGACCCAACCACATGAGCGACGACAAGACACTGCAGGTAGACATCATCAGCCCGGAGAGTCCGGTTTACTCCGGCCCGGCCTTGAACATGAGCGCCCAGGCCTGGGACGGCGAGGTCGGCATACTGCCAGGCCACGCGCCCATGGTGGTCAAGCTGGGCATTGGCGAGGCGCGCGTCACTGACAACTCCGGCCCAGAGCCGAAGGTGCGCCGCTTCGCCATCAAGCAGGGCTACCTGGAGGTCAGCCACAACAAGGTGGTGGTGCTGAGTGAAGACGCCAAGGACGTCACCGAGCTCAAGGGCGTAAACCCCGCCGACATCGAGCGCCTGCAGAAGGAAATCACCGAGGAGACCAACCCGCAGCGCCGCGCCGAGCTGCAGGCCGACCTCGAGTGGCTGCGCTCGTGCGACCGTCTGCTCAAGGCGATGTAGAATTTTCGGCCGACTTTGACAGGGACACGCTGCTGCGTGTCCCTGTTTTTTTACCGCGCCGCCAGCGTCAACACGCGCTTCAACTGCTTGATGTGCGCCTCGACGTGCATCGCCATGAAGGCCGCAAGGTCTGCGGCCGTCACGTCGTGGCCCCCGCTGTGCAGCCCTTTGCGGGCCAGGTCTTCCGCCGTGAGTTTCTCGATCAGCGCGGTGTTGAGCGCCGAAGAAGCGCTGAGCGCGTCCAGCGCCAGCTCGACGTGCAGGCGTCCCCGGCGGTAGAGTCGCACCGAGGCCTGCGTATCCAGGCCCGAAAGCCGCGGGTAGTCCTCGCACAGGATGCGGCGCAGACGCAACCCCAGCATGGAGTCGACGTCGGCGACATGAAAGGCGATGTCGCGCGGGGACCAGCCCTCCGGGCCTTCACGCGCGTCCATGCGTTCACTGCGCACGTCGCGCACGGCTTCGATGAATGCTTCAACGGCGCTGATGTAGCGCTCTGCGAGATGTTCGGGATCAGCCATGATGGTCCATGCTTAACGCAGCGGGCGCCCGGGTCAATCCGGACAGCAGCGTCAGAAAGGGCACATTCGCCGGTGAATTCTGCGGGCATCCTTCCCGGTGATTTCCTAACATCACCCGCCACAGGAGTTGAGCATGGCGGGCGGCAACTACAACCAGGGGCAGGGCTACAATCCCTATCCGCAGCAACCGAACCAGTACCCGGCGCAGCCCGGCTATCCGCCGCCGCAGGACTACCCAGGCCAGGGCTATCAACCATACGGCCAGTCTTACCAGCAGCCCTGGCCGCAGGGTTTTGCCACGCCGCCCGCGCTGCCCACGGAGTGCTTCGGCGGGTTCTGGATCCGCTTCGCGGCTTACTTCATTGACGCGCTGGTGCTTTCGATCCCCAGCCTGGTGGTAGGCGCGATCGTGCTGACGGCTTTCGGCTTCAGCGCGACCGCACAGTTCGAGATGGGCTTCCAGGCTGAGCTGGCCGCCGGCCGCGACCCCAACCTGCAGCTCGCGAACAACCTCTCCACGCTGCTGCAGATCCTGCTGGCCTGGGCTTACTACGGCGTCCTGCACAGCCAGAAGGGCGCCACGCTGGGCAAGATGGCGCTGGGCTTGCGGGTGGTGGAACAGAACGGCCTGTACCCCAGCTTTGCCCGCGCCACGGGGCGCTATTTCGCGACCATCCTCTCGAGCTGCCTGTGTCTGATCGGCTACTTCTGGGCTGGCTTCCACCCGCAGAAGCGCGCGCTGCACGACTTGATCGCAGGTACCTGGGTGGTCCGCAAGGAATACGTGAACCCGCAGCAGATGCAGATCGGACAGTAAGCGAGTCGCGGAATCGTTGCTGCGGAGTCGGCAGGCACCGGAACAATACGGGATCACAAGTCGCCCGCTCCAAGTTGCCGACGCGGCGCGATCCCCCACGCAGTGGCGCGGACATTCCTGTCCGCGCGTACAAAGGCCCAACGCCAGGATGCCAAGAACGCCACGGCCTTTACGTAGCTTGCCTGTCTGCCGGCTGGACATTGAACCACCACGCAAGGGCCGTGGCGCGCCCCTGCGCCCGGGCTTTGCATAAAAGTGGTTCGCGAATTCCGTTCAGCCCTTAGCGCCCCCGCGTGGCAATTGCCGTAAACTACAACTGCGTATGCCACGCGGGGGCGGGAAGACGCCAAGAGTCTTCCCAACTTCGAATGCTGTTCGTGTCCAGGGTCGTTGCAGCGCGCACGGGAATGTCCGCGCCACTGGAGAGCTGAATGCCCCCGCAGCCGCCAACTGGTAACTGAGAATTGCTAACTGGTAATTCGCTGTTCAGTCCGCAGTACTGAAGCGGATGGGCTTTACTGCCCTTCTTCCCGCGCGAGCTTAGCGCGGCCGCGCAGATTGTTGATCCAGGCCCACAGGGTGGGGATCACCACCAGCGTGAGCAGCGTGCTGAGCGTCAGGCCGGCGATCACGGTGATGGCCAGCGGTTTACGCACCTCGGCGCCTTCGCCGCCGCCGACCAGGAAGCCGATGCCGCGCTCCAGTGAGAACTTCCAGCCGCCGATCAGCTTCCAGCCCGCGGGTGCTGTCATGCTCCGGCCCATGCCTTCCACCATGCCCCTGAGCACGCTGTCGAGGCCGCCGGCAACGGCCTGTACGGCCGGGATGAACGGATCCAGCCAGCCGGTCATCGGCAGCAGGCCCAGCAGCGTGGTGAGTGTGGTGATGGCAATCGGGCGCAGGCGGATGCGGCTGGCGTTGAGCGCTGCCTCGCTGGCGCTCTGGCCGCGAACGCGCAGCTGGTTGGCGTAGTTGACCAGCACGATGGCGTTGTTGACGACGATGCCCGCCAGCACGATGCTGCCCAGCAGCACCATCACGCTGACCGGCAGATTGAACAGCCATAGAGCGCCGATCACGCCGACGCCGGCAAAGGGCACCGAGACCATGATGATCAGCGGGTCCACCAGGCTCTCGAACTGCACGGCCATCACCACGTAAACCAGGAACACGGCGAGACTGAGCGCCAGGATCAGGCTCAGGATGCTGGATTCCATCTCCTCGACCTGGCCGCCGAAGCCGACCTGCGCGTCCTCCAGGTCGATCGCCCCGGCGATCAACAGCTCTTCGATGGCGTTGCGCGCGGTGCTGAGGGCGACCTGGTTGGGCTCGGCGGTGATCACGACGGCGCGCTCGTTACCGACGCGGCGGATTTCGCTGGGCCCCTCGCTGACGCGCAGCCCTTCGCCGCTGCCGGCCAGCACATCGCGCAGGCGCACCCCGCGTGCGACCTCGATCTCGCGCACCTTCTCGAGGCTGGCCTTGTCGGTGAGCAGAAGCTCGACAAACACCTCCAGGTCTTCACCGCCGCTGCTGAACTGGGTGCTGACAGAGCCTCCGATCTTGTTACGCACCTCACTGGTGACCTGGTCGGCGCTCAGCCCGTAACGCTGCAGCTGCAGGCGGTCGTACTCGAGCTGCACCTGCGGGCGCCCGGCCTGCAGGCTGCTGCGCACGTCGCTGAGCAGCGGCGCACCGTCGGGGCGTTGCAGGCCGTTGAGCGCCTGCACCAGGCGGTCGGCGATGCGGCCCAGCCGCTCGTAGTTATCGCCGCGCACCTCGATGCTCAGCCCGCTTTCCACCTTCACCAGCGCGGGCGCGCTGAACTGCGCGCTGCCCTGGAACAGCGTGCTGTCGTCGCTCACCTCGCGCAGGCGCAGCTCGGCCTTGGGCGCGGCCACGCGGGCGTCAGCACTCTTACGCAGCGTGACCACCAGGTGGGCGCGGTGGCTGCCCACGGCGCGCGAGTCGCCGGCCTGTTCCTCACCGCCGACCTCGTAGGTCACGCGGGCGACCTCGGCCCGGAAACCTTCGTCGGCGAAGGCCTGGTGCACCAGTTCGGCTGCTTCGCGATCGGTGTCGAGGATCTGGGTGCCCTCGGGGGCAGCGATGCCCGCGTACAGCTCGTCCTGCTGGAAGCGCGGCAGCAGCTCGGTGGACAGGCTGCCCGCCAGCACCAGCGCGATCAGCGCCGCTCCGGCCGTGGAGGCCACCACGATCATGGGCTGGGCCAGCGCCAGCCGCAGCAGCAGCGGATAGGTGTTCTCGACTGCCTTCCACACCAGTTCGAAGGCCCAGCCCAGCGGCTTGAAAAGCAGCCCCAGCACGAAGGCCGTGCCGCGCCACGCCCAGCGGATGATCCACACCAGCGCGTCGATCACGGCTACCAGCAGCAACACCACCAGCCACACCGGCAGCTGCAGCAGGCGATTGAACCAGAATGCGACGTGGCGCCACAGTTTGACTCCCTGGGGCGGCTTCATGTAGCCGATCACGCCGCGCGTCACCGCAAACCTGCCGAGTTGCGCCGCGCCCCCCACACCGATGCCGAACATCGCCGGCACCACGAACTGGGCGACGATCAGGCTGGCCAGCAGGCTGAACACCACGGTCAGGCTCAGGTCGCGGAAGATCTGGCCCGCCACGCCCTCCACGAACACGATCGGGAAGAACACCGCCACCGTGGTCATGGTGCTCGCCAGGATCGCACCCCCCACCTCGCTGATGCCGCGCACCGCCGCCTGCAGCGGCGGGTCGCCTTCCTCGCGGCAACGGGCGATGCTCTCGATCACCACCACGCCGTTGTCCACCAGCATGCCCACGCCCAGCGCCAGCCCGCCCAGCGACATCAGGTTCAGCGTCACGTGGCTGAGCTGCATGGGGATGAAGGTGGTGACAATCGACAGCGGAATCGCCGCTGCAATCAGCAGCGTGGCCTTCACGCTGCGCAGGAAGAAGAACAGCACCAGCACCGCCAGGAACGCGCCCAGGATCGCGCTGGCCGTAACGTCGTTCACGGCGTCTTCGATGAAGTAGCTCTGGTCCGAAACCACCTTCAGGCCGAAACCTTCCGGCAGCTGATCCACCAGCGACTTCTTTCCCAGCGTGAATGCGCCTTCCCCGCCGCCCCGCATGTTGCGGCCTCCCATGCGTCCGCCCCGGCCGCTGCTCTGCCTGACCTGCGTCTCGCCGCCCCTGGCCTCCTCGGCGCTGACCTCGCCGCGACGCTTGCGGATGTCCTCGTACTTGTCCTCGCCGTAGAGGGCTATCCACACGCTCTTGGCGACCTGCACAATGTTGGCGTCGCCCTCCTTCAACACCTCCAGCAGCACGCCCTCGCGCGCACGGAAACCCGTTTCGGGGCCGGCGAAGCGGGTCACCGTCTCGCGCTCTTTGGGCACCTGGCTGATGTCCGCGATATCTTTCAGCGTCACGCGCCCCTGCTCGGAGCCCGAGACGATTTCCAGACGCTCCAGCACATCCATCGACTCGTAGGTGCTGATCACCCGCAGGATCACATCGCGCCCCGCCAGCTCGATGATGCCCGCCGAGACGTCCACCCGCGCGGCGCGGATGCGTCCCTTCACCTGCTCGGCCGTCAGCCCGTACTGGTTCAGGTTGGCCTCGATCAGCGATATGCGGATCTGGCGTTCCTCGCCGCCACTGACGCGCACGGCCGCCACCCCCTCGATCTTGGACAGCTCGGGCTTCAGGATGTCCTCGGCAAACGCCCGCAGCTTGAGCAGGTCGACGTCGGGGCTGGTAGCGAACAGCACGATGCGCATGGTGGGGTCCTGCGCCGGGTCGTAACGCAGGATCTGGGGGCGTTCGACCTCGTCGTCGTCGAAGCCGATGCGGTCGAGGCGGTCGCGCACGTCGGCCGTGGCCTCCAGCATGTCGGTGCCCCAGGCGAACTTGAGCAGCACGTCGCTGGATTCGGCGCGGCTGATGCTGCTGCGGTCGATCAGGCCCTCAACATTGCCCAGCCGCTCCTCGATGCGCTGGGAGACCTTCTCTTCCACCTCGGCGGGCGCGGCGGCCGGGTAGTTGGTGCGGATCGTGAGCTGGGGGTACTCCAGGTCCGGCATCAGCGTGGTCTGCAGCTTGGTGAGCGCCACGCCGCCGAACACAATGAACGCGGCCACCACGCACAGCACCGCCACGGGGCGCGTGGTGACAATCTCAAAGAACCGGCTGGGCCGGGGTTTGGCAGGGCTGTCGGGCAAACTGGTCTCCGCTGATGTTTTACGCGTAAACCGGCGGTTTCAGTAGAGGAAAGCAGGGAACAAGAGCCGCAAGCGCAAGCGCGCGGCCGAATCGAAAGCAACCGCCGGATCGGTACCCGGCGGCGGTTTTGACTTAAACACGCCCCAAAGCGGGACTTCCCTATTTGGGGCTCTTTCGGTAAATAGGCCGCCATGACTGACGCACCGCTGGTCAACATCACCATCGACGGCAAGCAGTACCAGGCGCCGAAGGGCGCCAACCTGCTGATGACCTGCCTGAAGCTGGGCGAGGGCGCCGACGGCAGCTACCCCGACCAGAACGAAGGGGGCGAGCATTACGTCCCCCACTTCTGCTACCACCCGGGCCTGACCGTCAGCGGCAACTGCCGCATGTGCTTCGTGAAGACGCGCCAGATGGTCAAGCGCGGCGACCAGCTGGTGCCCATGGAGATGATGACCACCGCCTGCACCAACGTCGTGCAGGACGGCCTTGAGGTCTTCACCAAGACGCCGGATGTCCAGAAGGTGCGCGCCGGCATCATGGACCTCGAGCTGATCAATCACCCGCTCGATTGCCCCGAGTGCGACAAGGCCGGCGAATGCAGCCTGCAGGATTACGCCTTCGACCACGGCCACGCCGCCAGCAAGTTCGACTTCGAGAAGAACGCCGCGCACATCAAGCCGCTCGGCGACAAGATCACCATCTGGGGCACCCGCTGCATCCAGTGTTCGCGGTGCATCCGTGTGGCCGACGAAATCAGCGGCACCAGTGAGCTGTGCTTCGTGAATCGCGGCGACCACACCGTGATCGACATCTTCCCCGGCAAGCCGATCGACAACGCGCTCGCGCTCAACACCGTGGAAGTCTGCCCCGTGGGCGCCCTCAAGAACCGCGACTTCCTGTACACCGCGCGGGTCTGGAACCTCGACGAGTTGCCGGGCCAGTGCGGCCTTTGCGCCAAAGGCTGCAGCATCCGCGTGGACGCGCTGAAGGGCAAGGTCGCCCGCGTGATGGCGCGCGAGAACCCGAACGTCAACGACTACTGGGTCTGCGACCGCGGCCGTCTCGACTACAAGTGGATCAACAGCGGCAAACGCATGGACCTGCCCCTCACCAAGGACGGCAGCGTTTCGTGGGTGAAGGGCTACGAGCTCGCGGCCACGGGCCTGAAGGCCGCCGCTGCCGCGCCGAGCGCAAGCTGGGCCGTGGCGCACGCCAGCATGACGAACGAGGAACTGTTCCTGTTCAAGAAGCTGGTGCAGAAGCTGGGCATCGGCAGCGTCGCCGTGATGAGCGAGCCGGACGTTGCGCCGCTGGAATTCCCCGGCTTCAAGGCGCCCGCCGACGGCAACGCCAACCGCGCCGGCGTGGCGATCATCCTGGGCGTCAGCGACTGCGAAGCCAGCATCAAAAAGTTCGCGGAAGCCTGCAGCGCCGGCAACGTCGAGAACGTGTTCGTGTGGGGCGGCCTGCCCCACGGTACGCCGGAGGCCGTCACCAAGGCCCTGGGCGGCGAGAAGATCAAGAACATCGTGGCCGTGGACTTCCAACGCGGCCTGCTGAGCGAGCTGGCGAACGTGACCCTGCCGGGCACCACCTACGTCGAGACGGCCGGCAGCTGGGTGAACTTTGATATGCACCTGCAGGCCTTCCGCGCGGCGCTGCGTTACCCGCTGGAGGGGCGCATCGGCACGGAGATTCTGCAGGAGCTGCTGTACGCGCTGGACGAAGGCGAAACCGAAGAGCTCGCCAGCAGCAAGGGCACGCCCCAGGGCGTCAGCACGGAAGACCCGTTCGTGCCGGGCACCCAGCGCGGCTGGGAGGGTGCGGCAACCATCCCGGTGTTCGCGGGCAGCGGCGAGGTGGCTGTGAAGTCAAAGAAGCAGATTGTCGGCCCCGCCAGCGTGTTCAACCAGCTCGCCGAAGAAGTGCCCCAGTTCGGCGGCCACACGCACCTCAGCCTGATCAAGTCCCACGGCGCCAGGTTGGTGTAAGTCACAAATTGTTGGCTTGAAATACGTTGCGAGTGTTCCAATTTCGCTATTGCCCCCCCCCCTTCCGTCTTGGCTAAAATCGGGCCACTGATCGGGGGCGGGCGATATGTCGATGTCGAATGCCGGGCGAATGGGGCAGAATCAGCTTCTGCGCCAGCTGATTGAAGACGGGCCCTATAACGTGCAGATAGCTCTGGAGTTCCCATTTTACGGGATACTCGGCAAGCAGCTAGACATCACGACGACCCCGAGGTTTCTGCTTCCGACTGCAACGGCGCTCGCGCCCTGCGGTCCAATCAAAGAGTTCACGCGCAGCCCGGACATCAAGAGCTTTCCGATCGTCGAGATCACCTCACGCTATGAGCTTTGCCAGTCTGACGTGGACACGATTGACTACCCCAACAACCTGTACAGTGAAGAAGACCTGCTCGGGATCCGCGACGACATCTATGAGTACTTCCGATTGATTGTCGTCGGGTCGGCTGCGCCCTTCTTTCCTTCGTTGGACAGCTTGACCGACCAGATCCTCAACCTTGGCGGCGCACCAGCTCAGTTGGAAGACTTCGACCGGGCATTGACCCGCGTCACGACGGAAAACGGGTATGACGTGGTTGCCATGGGCAATCAATCGGCGCTGCGCGCGTTCTGGTCCGCGAGGTACGAAAGAGGCGTGCCGGAACCCACTTGGCTTCAGGACGTGCCGAACTCGATGCTCGGACGCGCGAATCGTCCAACACCTTACGTTCACCACGCGCGATTCCTGGTCAACGAGATGATTCCGAACCGGACGCTGCCGGATGGTCAGCTCGTCACCAATCTGTACTTCATGCAGATGGGAATGTCGCCGGACTCAGGAACCGGCAAAGGGGTGTTCGGCATCATACCGGCACCGAGAGTTGGCAACATGTTCATCCGTCGTGATGTTGTCGGACGCCCCCAAGATGACGGCACGTTTGACACGTCCCACAACGTATTCTGGAGTTTTCCAAGCGGAATTGCGGTTGCAGCGCGGCGGAGCCTGAGCGTCCTTCAGGATTTCCTTGTGACGCCGGATTAGCCTTCCGCACGCGAATTGTTTGAGGAGCCAGATATGGGTGAAGTCATTCTTTCCGAAGTGACCGAGCACGCGCTCGTGGACTCGACAATGCTCCCGAGTTTTCTCGGACAATCTTTGGTGACTGCAGGCCCTCTCCGGGGCATGACGCTTTCTCGGATCGGTACGATAGACACCCCCGCTAATGGCGGCGGAATTCAGTTGCTGGCAGATGACATGAAAACTCTACTCGAAGACCTGGCGGCGGCACGCGCGGCATTAGCTGGACTCAAAGATGCTGGTCTTGAGGATAGTCTCACAGGTCGAAGTCTCAAGGCAATCATCGAGAAGCTCGCGAAGAAGATTGACGAAATCCTGAAGAAGAAATACTAGCGATACGTAATGCCAGAGCTTTTGTGGGGAGAGTAACTTTCGGAGGAAACGGTGAAACAGCTGAATGGGATCGCGCTTTTCTCTGTTGGAATGCTACTTGGATGGCTCTTTACTGGAACCGGCAGCGAGCCGGTTCGTGCAGATGGTGGATCTGTAGACAGCGACTCTCACCACTTCGTCACCTCTAGTGAGGACGGCACTCGAATCTACATTTGGGAGACGAAGGACACCTACGGTTGGGATGAGAAGAAGCCACTTCGTGTTTGGAAAGTCGATTACTCCAATGACAAGTACAGCGTGAAGGACATTGCACCCAGTGTCGAGGAAAAGGAGAAGTAGTTCGAGGTCGAATACAAATCTGCTGAACTATTGCAGACGGGACCTCTTCAGCACGGTCAGTCAGCCTGTTCGAAAAACTTCGTCAGTTTCTCGCGCAGGGTTTCGCGGGCCCTTGAGGTCAGGCTTTTTACGGCCGCCACGGTTGTCTTCAGTATCTCGGCCACTTCCTCGTAGCTCTTGTCCTCGTAGCGGCTGAGGATCAGGGCGAGGCGCTGGTTTTCCGGCAGCTCGGCGATGGCTTCGCGCACCTTGCGTGTGCGCTCAATCTGGTCGAGCGCGTCGTGTTCGGGTGTGTCGTTACGGGCCAGCTGCTCGAGCGGGTTGCCGCCTTCGTCGTCGTTGCCGCTGACCAGGCGCAGGCGGTCTCTGGCCTTGTCGCGCTTGTAGTTCAGGCACAGGTTGGTCACGACGGTGTAGAGCCAGGTGCTGAACTTGGCCGTCGGCTCGTACTTGGGCGCGGCGCGGTAGACGCGCAGGAAAGCCTCCTGCACCAGGTCCTCGGCCTCGCTTGCCACACCGAGCTGGCGGTAAATCACTGAGTAGGCCAGCCGGTAGTGACGCTCGAACAGCGTGCGGAACGCGTCGTCGTCGCCCCTGGCGATGCGCTTCATCAGCTCGTTGTCGGGCTCGATGATTTTGCCGGGGTTTTTCCCCATGGTGTAGGGACACGCCGTCGCGTGTCCTCCGAATCCGGTTCCCGCCACCGGGACACGCAGCAGCGTGTCCCTACTTTCCTGCCGTCTGCCGCCTAGCCTCCTGAAAAGGGTCAGGCACCATTTCCTCCACTGCGTTCCGGAAATGGAGCCAGACCCTACCCCCCGTACCGCTTCAACAAGCCTTCCACGAACTCGTCTTTCTCGCCGCGTGCTCGCCACTCGGCCGCGAGTTTGCGCGCGCGCTCGGACAGGCCGTTCAGCGATAGTTCGCAGATCAGCTCCAGTCTTTGCAACGCCGGCTCGCTGCCGGTGACGTCGCGGTGCTTCTCGAGCCGCGCGAGCGCCCAGTCCGTGCGGCCCAGCGACATACACAGCAGCGCCGCATTGCGGATATCCAGCGCGTCGAACTCGCTGCCCGCGCACAGCTCATCGATCAGCTTCAGCGCCAGCAGGTCGTCGCCCTGCTTCGCGGCCGTCTCGGCGAACAGGCGCATGAACGCCACGGAGCGTTCACCCCGTGTGTAAGCCTCGCGGCACAGGTCAAAACGCGTCTCGCCCTGCTTGCGCGGCAGCAGGCGCAGCACCGGGCGCGGGTCCTCAGGCTGCTCCTGCATGGCGCGCACGAACCAGGCGTCGGCCTCGACCGACTTGTTCTGGCTCAGCAGCAGCTCCCCCACCACCAGGGGCAACGGCTGGCCGTCAAGCAAGGCCCCGGGCTTTGCCCGCTGGCCCAGTACCAGCAACGCCCGGTTGGCGCGCTCGACGTCGCCGGCCGCGTCGGCCAGCCGGTAGACGGCCAGGGCCTCATCGGCGTCGCCGCCGGCGTCCGTTCCCAGCAGGGTCTCGCACACCACGGGCTGCAGGCGCTTCGCCAGGTCGTACACCAGGCGCGCGCGCGGCTCGGCGTCGACGGCCGGAATCGCCAGCCAGGCCGGGTCCAGGTCGCGCAGGGCCTCGCGGGCCTGTTCAACCGTGAGGGCTCCCGCGTGGCGCTCAAGCAGCGCGCTGCACAGGCTGCGGCCCTCGGGAGTCTCCATGGTCAGGCGCAAGCGGGCGGCAAGTTCAACCAGCATCTGCGACAGCAGATGCACGGGCTGGCGGCCGTCGCGCAGGCCGAACGACTCGCCGTTGAAGGTCTGCATACCCTCGCGCGTCTCATGGCCCAGCAGCGGCCGTGACGGCCCAAGCGGCGCCACCAGCTGCGTGGGCATGCCACAGCCCTGGGACAGCACCTGCAGCGTGACGATCAGGGACGCCTGCCCGCCGCCCGCGGAGTACAGCACGTCGGATACCAGCACCTTGTCGCCCGCGGTCTCGGCGGGGTAGAGCGCGAGCTGCAGCTCACGACGCGCGTGCTCGATGTAGGCATCGAGCAGCTGCTTGCGCTGCTCGCGCCAGGTGGGCTCGGCAGCGATCACCCCTTCGCCGAAGCGGCGTACGCGCGCGGCCGTCTGGTCGGGAGGGAAGCTGAGGCGTCGCGGCTCGAGCTGCTGCACCAGTTGCTCGAGGCCCAGCATCAGGCGCGCGAGCTCGCCAGGCGTGAGGTTGTCCGGCCTGGCCTCGAGCGGGTTGACGGTCTGCTCCAGGGGCGCAAGCTCAAGCCGCGCCGGGTAGCCCGCGGCTTCGGCGTCAAAGGGCGTATCGGGCTGCTCGGGCGTGTTGCCGGCCCGGTTGCCGCCGCCGCGCGGTGAGCGGTTGTCGCCCGCAACGCTGTCATTGAACGCGGGAGCCGTGCCCGACCACGGCCCGGCCAGGAACGCGAGCATCAGCGCCACGGCGCCCAACACGCCGATCAGTACCACGGCCATCAGCGCGCGGCGCAGACGCGGCGGCCGGCCCGGCCTTGCCGGCTCTGCGCTCGGGGGCGGACCGGTCAGCACGGCATAGGCGGCGGCGGGGATTTCGGGCTCGGGCAGCGTGCTGGGCTCTTGATCGCTGAAGCGCACCCGGCCGATTTCGTCCGTCAGTGTCAGCGGCCCCTCGCCATGGATCATCAGCTGGTTGAGAGCGCTGCGTGCGCGCTTGGAGAGCTTGTCCACGTGCCGGCTGAACTGCTCGGGGCTGATTGCCTTGGTGACACCCAGCAGCTCGCGCAACTGCTTCTGCAGGTTTTCGTCGATGCCCTCATAGTTGAGCACGAAGGCTTTCTCGAGCTCGCGTCGGGCGTCCGCGAAGTCGACCATCAGCCCGGGCGGTACATCGCCGCTTTCGCGCGCCAGCTTGCGCGCGAAATTCAGCACGGCGTCCATGCGACGCAAAGGCTCGCGCAGCGCGGCGATGATCTGTGGAACCTGATCCGGCATGCCGGCCGATCTCCCGGGGTAACCGCAGTCGCGGCCCAGGGGGAGGGACCGCTAGCCCTTCAGTTTCTGCTGCAGCCGCGCGTCCTTTTCCAGCACCTTGGCGGTTTGCGCGGCGCGCCACTCTATCACTTTTTTCGCCACGTTCGCGTCGCCCGTGCCGATGATTTGCGCCGCCAGCACCGCGGCATTCACCGCACCGTCGATGCCCACCGTGGCCACCGGCACGCCGGGTGGCATCTGCGACGTGCTCAGCAGCGCGTCCAGGCCGTTCAGCGCCCCGGATGCCACCGGGATGCCGATCACCGGCCTGGCGCTGTGCGCGGCCACAGCGCCGGCCAGGTGCGCGGCCATGCCCGCCGCGCAGATGAATACTTTCACCCCGTTGGCCTCGGCATGTTGCACGAATTCCCGGGTCTGGTCCGGGGTGCGGTGCGCGGAAAGCACACGGCCTTCGACGGAAATGCCGAGTTCTTTGAGTGTCGTGAAGCCCGCCTCAAGCTTGGGCAGGTCGCTGTCAGATCCCATCAGCCAGGCTACTTGCGCCATGGTTTCTCCCTTCGCATTCAGTGTGGCACGGGTGTCCCCACCCGTGTGCGGCGGCCTGCCGCCGCCTCCGTCGCGCCTCGGGCATGGATGGGGACATCCATGCCACCAACATCAACCCTTAAGCCGGTCAATCACTTCCCGGTATCGGGCAGCGGTGCGTTCCACGATTTCGTCCGGCAGGTCCGGGGGCGGGGCCTTCTTGTTCCAGGGCTGGGTTTCCAGCCAGTCACGGACGATCTGCTTGTCGAAGCTGTCCGGGTTTTTGCCGACCTGGTAGGTCTTGGCGTCCCAGAAGCGGCTGCTGTCGGGCGTCAGCATTTCGTCGCAGATCGCGAGCTGGCCGTCGATCATGCCGAACTCGAACTTGGTGTCGGCAATGATGATGTCCTTCTTGTGGGCGTAATCGGCGGCCTGGGTGTACAGCGAAAGCGTCAGGTCGTGCAGGCGGTTCGCCATGTCGATGCCGACGATCTGCGCCGCGCGCTCGAAATCGATGTTCTCGTCGTGCTCGCCCTGGTCGGCCTTGGTGGCCGGCGTGAACAGCGGGCGCGGCAGCTTCTCGGCCAACTGCATGCCCGCGGGCAGGGTGTGGCCGCAGACGGCGCCGGTCTTCTGGTAGTCTTTCCAGCCGCTGCCGACGATATAGCCGCGCGCCACGCACTCGACCTTCAGCATGTTGGCCTTGTGCACGTACATGGTGCGGCCTTCGAGCTGGTCTCGGTACTTGCGGACCTGCTCGGGCATCTGGTCGACGTCGGCGGTAATCAGGTGGTTGCCGACGCTGCCCTTGAAGAAGTCGAACCAGAACAGGCTGATCTCGGTCAGCATCTTGCCGCGGTCAGGGATGCCGCGGGACATCACCACGTCAAAGGCACTGAGCCTGTCCGTGGTGACCATCAGGTAGTTGCCTTCCACTTCGTAGATATCGCGCACCTTGCCGCTGTAGATGCGCTTGAGGTCCGGCATGTCGGTCTTCAGTAGTTCGGCCATGGTTTCCTTCGCGCCCGTGGTCAGTGGCAGACTTTATTGGTCAACGAATCCGCTTCGTCAAGCGGATTCGCCGCCAAGCGTCGGCTTCTCGGCGAGCACGACCTGTCGACGCGATGTGGATTCATGGAAGGGCGTGCCGTCCAGCTCGCTATGTCTGGCGCTCACACGCAGGCCGGCGCTTGTGAGGAACCGGTCCAGCTCGGCGGGTGTGAACAGACGCACGCTTTCGTGCCAGCCGCGCGGAGGCATACCCTCCGGGATGTACTCGACGTCTTTGATCACGCGCTTCAACGCGGGGTCGTAACGGCGCTTCTGCCTGAGAGTCAGGCCGTCACGCTGCTCGGTGCTTTCGGGTTGCAGGTTGCGCACGGTGACCTCGGCGTTCATGTGGTCGATCACCAGCCGGCCGCCCGGCTTCAGGACACGGAAGACCTCCGCCAGTACGCGGTGGTGCGCGTCGTCATCGGGAAAGTACCCGAAGCTGGAAAACAGGTTGGTCACCACGTCGAACAGGCCGTCCGCGAACGGAATCGCCCGCGCGTCAGCCCGTACCGCGCTGCCGCCAAGTCCGCCCGCCTGCAGCAGCGTGAACGACAGGTCCAGCCCCACGGCCTGCAGGCCCGAGGCGCGCATCGGCAGCAGGTGACGCCCGGCGCCGCAGCACAGGTCAAGTACACGGCCGTGGCGGGGCAGCAACCCCCCTCCCAGCATCTGGTTGACCTGCTGCTGGCCCTGCACGGGCGAACGGTGGCGATAAACCTCGAGATACTCAGAGGCGAAGGCGCGCTCGTACCAGGGGCGGCTTTCCGTCATGGCTGGAGTCTAGCCGCACCCCGTGTCCGGTTACAGCGGCGGAAAGCGCTGCTAGGATGCCTAGCGGAGAAACCGTGTCGCGAACCCTGTACAAAACCGGATTGCCCCTCGCCTTGATGGCGGCGCTGATCCTGACCCTGCCAGCCTGCGGCGGCGGCCCCGAGGAAATCTGGCAGCCGGAGGTGCTGGTCGAAGAGCAGCCCCTTGAGGACGTGCGCTTCAAGGAAACCTTCACGGCCGGCAAGATGAGCCTGACCGCCACGCGCAGGGTGCGCGCGAAAGAGACGCCGATCGAGCGCCTGCACCTGCATTACACCGAAACCTGGTCGGACTTTGACTGGGACAGTTTCGGGCTTGTGTTCTGGTCGGTGCTGGGCGGCATCGTTTCGGTGGGCCTGTACTTCCTGTTCGCGTTCGTCGTGTTCGACACCACCGATGATGATGAAGATTAGCCTGCTGCTGTGCCTGCTGTTGTGCGGCTGCGCCACGCGCAGCTGGACAGAAGCCACCGACCAGTACCGCACCACCGGCCTGTCGAACGAGGTGGTGGAGGATCGCGCCGTGGCGGGCGAGTTCTTTGAGCTCCGTACGCCCATGGAAGCTGACGGCTTTCACATCGTGGAATCCGTCAACACCGACGACACCGGCCGCATGCAGATCGACCTGCTGCCCCCCGCCCTGCAATGCCTGCACTACGGCCACGACGTGAACCTTGAGCTGTACTCCTTTGAGGAAGAGAAGGTGGTCTACACCCGCACGCTCACGACAGAGGAAAGCCGCGGCGTAATCCGCGAACAGAGCGTACAGGCCAAGCTGGGCGCGGAAATCCGCCTGCGCAAGCGAGCAGCCGACCTGCTGGACAAGCTGATCCAGTCCACCAGCGACAGGGAACTGCGCGAGCAACTGGACGCCATCCGCAACAAGGTAAAGCTCCGCCTGGAGTGGGAGTAGGCGCCAGCGGAACAGGAGCCGCAAGCGCAAGTGCGCGGCCTTTGTGGCTGCCTTCGGTCCGCGATTGCGCTTGCGGCTCTTGTTCACCTTCCTGACAACAAACCGTGCAGTTATCGGACGTTTCTGCCGATGATTGGGCCGGAGAGACATGGGCGGGAAACTGGACATTGAAGTCGTGTCGGATCCGCGGCGCTGCCGTGAGTTCATCGACATGCCATGGCTGGTCAACGCCGGCGACGACGACTGGGCGCCGCCACTGCGCATGGCCGTGGACAAGCTGCTGAACCGCAGCAAGTACCCCTTCTTCAACCACGGCGACGCGGCATTCTTCCTGGCCCGCCGCGGCCGTGAGCCCGTGGGGCGTATCGCCGCCATTGACAACAAGCTGCACGCGAAGACCTACAACGACGGCGTGGGTTTTTTCGGCTTCTTCGAATGCGAAGACGACGCGGAAGCTTGCCGCGGCCTGCTTTCCCGCGCCGCGACCTGGGTGCGCGACCGGGGCTACAGTCGCGTGCGCGGGCCGCTCAATTACAGCGTCAACGACGAAAACCCCGGCGTGCTGTTCGAGGGCTACAACGGCCTGCCGTTGATCCTGATGGCCCACAACCCGGGCTACTACAACCGGCTTCTTACCGACTGCGGCCTGGCCAAGGCCAAAGACCTGTACGCCTACCTGGTGACCAAGGCGACCATGGCCGGCGAGCGCTTCCAGCGCGTGATGAAAGCCGTGCGCCGCCGCGCGCCGCAGCTCGACATCCGTGAGGTGCGCCTGGACGGCAAAGGCTTCCGCCAGGACGTCGTTACGATGCTCAAGATCTTCAACGAGGCCTGGTCGGCCAACTGGGGCTTCGTCGAGGTCACACCGCCGGAGGTGGACGCCATCGCCGCCGACCTCAAGCCGATCGTGGACCCCGACATCACCGCCATCGCCGAAATCGAAGGCAAGCCGGTCGGCATGATGGTGTGCGTGCCCAACGTGAACGAAATCCTGCGCAAGATCCCCAACGGCCGGCTGTTCCCCACGGGCTGGTACAAGCTGCTGACGGGGCTGAGGGACATCCGGGGCTTCCGCACCATGCTGATGGGCGTGGTGCCGGAGTACCGCAACCGCGGCGTGGACGCGCTGATGATCGACAAGGTCATGCAGAGCGGCCTGGCTGCCGGCTACGAGTACTGCGAGCTGAGCTGGGTGCTGGAAGACAACGAAGCCATGACGTCGCTGGCCGACAAGGCCGGCGGTTTCCTGTATCGCAAGTACCGCATTTACGAGGCTGACACCGATGCGCTTATTCTCCCGTAATCTCCCGGTCTATCTGCTTGCTTCCCTGCTGCTGCTGGCGGCGCAGAACACCGTGCGCTCCGACAACGCGGGCCTCGACGCCACCACCCGCTCCGCCATCCTGGCCAAGCTGAAGAAGGCCGAGGGCAAACGCGGCACGGCCGGCTGCGTGATCCTGGACCTCGACACCGGCGAAACGCTGCTCAGCCACAACGCCGACAGCCCGCTGATCCCCGCCAGCAACATGAAGCTGGTGACCACGCTGACGGCCCTTGACCAACTGGGCGGCGACTTCGAGTTCATCACCCGCGTGCTGGCCGACGGCAAGGTCGGCGACGGCCGCCTGCAGGGCGACCTGTGCGTGATCGGCGGCGGCGACCCCAACCTCAGCGGGCGCTTTTACGAAAACGACCCGCTGGCCCTGTTCAAGGCCTGGGCGACGCAGCTGAAGCAGGCGGGAATCACCAGCGTGAGCGGCGACCTGAAGTACGACAGCACGCTGTTCGGCGGCGAAAGCTTCTGCGAAGGCTGGCCCCAGGACGACCAGTACATCAAGTGGTACTGCGCCGAGGTCAGCGCGCTGGCTTTCAACGACAACTGCATCGGCATCCGCGTCACCCCCACCGGCGCCGGCAAGCCGGCGAAGATCGAGACGATCCCGGAAACCAGCTACGTCACCATCGTGAACCAGACCACCACCGCGCCCGGCCGAAAAGGCGCCGAGATCGGCATCGTCCGCCCCCGCGGCGAGAACACAATCACGGTAAAGGGCACGGTCTATGAGCAGGCCACCTGGGGCTACACGGTGGATGTCAGCGTGCACGACCCCGCGGCCTATGCCGCCACCGTGATCAAGGAAACCCTGGCACGCGAGGGCATCAGCGTGCAGGGCGGCATCAAGCCCGTCACGCTCACCAACGAAGACCTGCAGCGCTGCACGCTGCTGGTCGAGCACCGCGCCTCCCTGTTGCAGGCCTTGAAGCCCATCAACACCAACAGCCAGAACCTTCACGCCGAAATGCTGTTCCGCCAGCTTGGCCTGCGCTACTCCGGCAAGGGGACGTTCAAGACCGGCCGTGCGGCCGTGGAAGCCTACCTGACCGAGCAAAAGCTGCTGACCGAAGGCATTCACATTGAAGACGGCAGCGGCCTGGCGCGCAACAACCGCGTGACCCCAAACCTGCTGGTGAAACTGCTGAAGCGCGCCGCGGCGGACGAGCGCTTTGAAGCACTGCGCGACAGCCTGGCCGTCGGCGGCGAAGAGGGCACGCTGGAGAAACGCCTGACCGACAAGAGCGTGAAGGGCAAGGTGTTCGCCAAGACCGGCTACATCAACAACGTGCGCGCCCTCAGCGGCTACCTGTTCGCGGGCAAGCGCCGCTTCGCGTTCTCGATGCTCATGAACGACTGCGTCTACACCAAACAGATGCAGGACGAGATCATCGAGACGCTGGCCAAGGCCGCCGAGTGATCAAACCTCGCCCGCAACTGGGCCTGGTACTTCTTGTGCTGGCGGGCGCCAGCATCGCCATGCTGCTGCTTGAGGGCAGCGGCGCGCCCGCCGAGGCCGGCCTGCCGCGCGTGCGCGGTCTCGACAAGCTGCTGCACTTCGGCGCTCACTTCTGGGTTGCCAGCCTGTTGTTCTGGGGCGGCCTGCTGCTGGGCCGCCCGGCTGAATTTCACCGACGCCGCACACTGTGGACCCTGCTGGTGCTGGTGCTCGATGCGGGCGCCGGCATCGGGATCGAGCTGGTGCAGCGCCACGCCGGCGCATCCCACGGCCGCGTGTTCGACTGGAAAGACGTCAGCGCAAACCTGGCGGGAATGGTGGTAGCGCTGGGGGTAGGCTGGGCGGCAAGCCGGGGCAAGGTCAGGTGAAAGGGAGAAGGGCTTAGGGCTTGGGGTTCGAGCGCCTGCCTCCTGCATGCTGCGGCCGCGCGCTTGCGCTTGCGGCTCCTGCTCCCGCTGCCTCCCGCCTCCCGCCTCCCCGATTGCCCCTGCATCGCGGCTGGAATTCGGGTAACCTGACGGGCCGTTCTGCGTACTAAACGCAGGGCGCGTCAGGAGATGGAATGCGACGTTACGGCGCAGGTGCTTTGCTGCTGATCGTGCTGGGGCTGGCTGCTTCGGCCCAACGCTGGCCGGGGCCGGTCTATCCGGAGTCGGACCCCAACGCCTTCAAGATCATCACCCAGGCAAACCTGGAAGAGGCGCTCAACCGCATCGGCCGCCTGAAATCTCAACTGGCGCAGACGAAAGATGAAGAAGAACGCGCCTTCATCCTGAACCGCATCCTCGAGCTGTGCCAGGCTCAACTCAATGACGACTACAACGACTCCGGCGTGATCGTGGTCGAACGCAAGGGCGTCGACGAACGCGGCAATGAGCAGGCCGTGCGCTGGCAGGGTGCCTTCAGCGCCATCGAAGACGAGATCCGCGGCCTCGGCGAAGAAGGGCTGCAGCTCTACGAGAAGGCCTACGGGCCCCGCGCCGCGCTGCTGTTGAAGCAGGCCGTGGAGACACGCAACCGCGAGCGCATCCAGTACCTGAACCGGCGCTTCGGCCTGACCCGCGCCGGGCTGCGCGGGGGCGCGCTGCTGGCGGCAATCTGGTGGGAGGAGGGTGAAGTTTCCCGCGCCGCGCGCAGCCTCGAACGCGTGCTGTCCCTGACCGAACTGCTGTCACCCGACGAGCAGGCCCGCTACAGCGCCTGGCTGGCCCACTGTTACCGCGACCTGGGCGAGCGCGCCAACCTGGTCAAGCTGATCGAGCAGACCGTGGTGCTGCGCGAACGCGAGGTGGACGAAGGCGGCGAAAGGGTCAAACTGGGCGAACTTCTGCAGAAGCGCCTGCTGGAGGCCCGCGATGCCACGCTCGATACCATCGACACGCTCGGGGTCGAGTGGCCGGGGGGCAACTACGCCAACACCGGCCTGCACGACAAGCCCAGCGACTACCGCCAGATCGCCTGGAGCAAAACCTTGCCGGGCCTGCAGGCCACTCCGGTCTGGAACCGCTTCATGGGCTATCCCTCGCCCCACGTGCCGCCGTTCCTGCCGATGTTTGACGGCAACATGTTCTATGTGAACACCGGCGACCGCCTGGTGGCCTACGACCTGATTGCGGCCGAGGGCGACACCCCGGCCTGGACCTGCAAGCCGTTCAACACCACGCCCAGCAACTGGCGCCTGGCCGAGGCCGACCCGAACATGATCCTGCCGATCAGCGCCTGGCGCGGCACGCTGTTCACGGCGATCGAGAACCCGCTGCACAACACCTACCACGACCCGCATCCGGACCCCAACTTCCGGCTGTACAGCCACTACCCCAAGGTGCGCCGCGCCCTGTGCGCCGTGGACGGCGCCACCGGCCGCCTGCTCTGGAAGCTGGGCGGCCAGTACGAGGGCAGTCGCGACCAGCAGACCAACTTCCTGTCCGCCGTGGTGCACGAGGGCACGCTGTACGCCATCGCCAGCCGCGTGCCCGAACTGGCCGAGATTTTCCTGTACGCGATCAACCCCACCGACGGCGAGATCCTCTGGAACCTGCGCCTGTGCTACGGCCAGCAGGAGACCACCATGTTCGGGCGCCCCGCGCGCGAGCCGCACCCCAGCCTGCCGTGCATCGCGAACGGGACGCTGTACCTGTGCACCAACATCGGCGGCGCGGTGGCCGTGGAACTGGCAACCCGCAGCCTGCGCTGGATTTCGCGCTACGAGTACATGCCGCGCCCCGTCACCAAGTACACCGAGACCTACTATCGCGACGTGACCTGGTACACCTCGCCCACCATCTACGCCGAACACAAGGGCAAGCCATACCTGCTGCTGGCTCCCACCGATTCCCGCATGCTGTTCGCGCTCGATGCGCGCACCGGCGGCATTCTGTGGCAGCTCGACCAGCGCGATCAGCCGCTGTACGGCGGGCGCGCCCTGGTGGGCGTGCGCGAGGGCAAGGTGTACGTTGCCGGCGACGGCGGCATGCGCGGCGGCGGCGCCAGCCGGCTGCACGTGATCGACATCGACGATCCTCGCAAGATCCAGTCCGTCAAGGTAACCCCCGCGGACAGCGGCAACCTGCTGGCCCTGGCCGGCCGCCCCAGCATCGCCGCCAACCGCCTGCTCTGGCCGGGCAAGGAAGGCGGCAACAGCTGCACCCTGGCCGAGGTCGACCTCGACCGCCTGCGTACCGTGAACTCGGCTTATGTGCCCGGGGCCTATGCCAACCAGGGCTACAGCGTGTTCGCCCAGCACGGCGTGGTCTTCACGGTTTCCGGCAGCGATTACACCCGCGGCAACAGCCAGCTCGCGGCGCGCTTCAGCACCACCGGGCTGATCGATGCCGCGCGCAAGGACTACCAGGCCGAACCTGACGACGCCCAGGCCGCCGCGCGGTACGGGTTGTTGACCATGCGTGTCGGCGACCGCGGCGAGGCGATCCAGGCCCTGAAGCACGCGTTTGAACTGGCCGGCAGGCCTCCCGCTGACACCCGCGTGCGCGACCAGGCCGGACGCGCGCTGGTGGCCGGCTACCTCGAGCTGGCCGACAAGTCGCTGCAGGCCCGCAAGTACACCGAGGCGCTGGGCCACGTGCAGAACGCGCGCGAATACGCCACCGGGCGCAGTCAGCTTTCCGACTGCTTCAGCCGCGAGGAACGCACGCTGCTGGCCGAAGGGCGTGAGGCCGACATCGAGAGTTTCTATCGCGGCATGATTGCCGACGAGCCTGACTTCGGCATGGGCGCCGACCCGGAAATACCGGTCGCCGTCTACTGCCGCATCCGCCTGGCCGAACGGCTGGAACGCACCGGCAGGAATGCCGACGCCGCCAAACTGTGGCAGGAAGTGCAGGAAAGCCCTGAGCGCTACAGCTTCGGCGGTGTCAGCCTGCGTGCCCTGGCCCTGGAGCGCCTGCGCGACGCCGTCAAACGCGCCGGCCGCGATATCTACGCGCCCCAGGAAGCCCGGGCCGAAGAATTGCTGAAGGCCGGCACCACCGAATCCTGGGCGAAGCTGCTGCACCTTTACCCGCTGGCGCTGGCAGCGGACGAAGCGGCGCTGAGCCTGGCGGACGCCAGGCTCAAGGCCCACCTGGGCGCCGAGGCCGTCGACGTGCTGCGCGGCGCCCTGGATGAGCACGCAGACCGCCCCCGCGCCGCGGAACTGAACGCGCTGCTGGCGCTGGCCTACAAGGCCGCCGGGGAGCGGCTGCGCGCCAGGCTGCTGGCCCTGCGCCTGCTGCGAGAGCACCCGAAGGGCGAGTTAAGCCTGGGCGGAACGATCCGCTCGTTCGAGGAACTGCTGCGACCCCTGACTGAGGAAGACGCGTCCGGTTCCGCCGTTGACGCCCTGCCCCAGCTGCCCCGGCAGATCAGCGAGCTGTGGTCGCGCCCCTGGTCGATCGGCGGCTTCACCCGCATGCCGCCTCAGCCGGCCAACATGCCGCAGGCCCGCTTCCACCTCAGCGAGACCTCGATGACCGGCACCGAACTTCTGGCGCTGGACGCCGGCAGCGGCGAGCCGCGCTGGGCCCGCAAGGCGCCGGTCTCGTTGACCGGCGTGTACCGCACGCAGCGCGGCATCCTCTTCGTGCAGGGCCAGGGCTTCGCGCTGTATGACGACGACGGCAACGAGCAGTGGTCAACACCCGCGGGCGCCACGCCCGTCGCCACCAGCCTGCTGGGAGGCATGCTGGTGTACGCCACGCGCTTCACACTGAACCAGCAGGCCATGCTGCGTATCACCGCCCGCGACGTCGACAGCGGCGGCGTGGTCTGGGAACAGACCATGACCGGCAACAGCGTGCGCTGGATCGCACAGTCACACCACGGCGTGCTCGTCATGCCACAAGGCAACGAAACCGAGCTCGTGCTGCTTGACGCAGACACCGGGCGAGAGGCCGCCCGCGCGGCCCTGGACACCCATGGCCGCATCACCGCCCAGCCGCTGCTGCTGGATGACCGGCTGTTGCTGATCAACCGCGACGGCAAGGTGGTCATCCTGCAGGGCGACACGCTCAAATCGGCCGGCGAGTTCGAAACCCGCATTCGGTACGCCACGCAGTTCACCGTTGTGGAGCGCGACTGCCTGGTGGTGGGGCTGACCAGCGCCGGGCGCTTCGGCGCCGCCGACGGCAAGGTGGTCTGGCGCCGCGACTACGCGGGCAACGAGGTGGTGACCGCGCAGGTGCTGATGAAGGACGCCTTCGCTCTGGCCACCCGCGCCCCCAACGGCGCCGTACGGATCTCCGGCTACTCGCTCGCGGACGGCAAGCCCACATTCAGCCATGACATCAAGCGCGAGAATGATTCCGACCGCATCGATGTGCAGAACTCGGCCCCCTTCGACGGCGGACTGGTGATGGCCTTCGCCGAGAACCGCATCGTGGACGGACGCATGCAGTTGTGGGGCTTCCGCCTGCTGGTCCTGAACGCCGACGGCACCGAGCGCTTCACCTGGACCCGCAAGGCGCCGGACAGCCCGCTGTTCGTGCAGCTTGCCCTGACCGACAACTTCATCGCCCTCGCCTGCGACAAGACCACTTTCGGCTTCGGCCGCAAGGATTAGCGGCGCGACTCTGATCCGGATATAACGCGGCCATGAGCGAGATTCGTGAATTCGGCAAGTCAGTGCTGCACCAGGAGGCCACGGGCGTCTCGGCCCTGGCCGATCTGCTGGATGAAAACTTCGACGGCGCCGTGAAAGCCATGCTGGATTGCACCGGCCACGTGGTGGTGGTCGGCGTCGGCAAGCCCTGGCTGATCGGCCAGAAAATCAGCGCCACGCTGGCCAGCACCGGCACACCCAGCTTCGCACTGCATCCCAGCGAGGCCATGCACGGCGACCTCGGCCGCCTGCGCAAGCACGACGTGGTGGTGGCGCTTTCCAACAGCGGCACCAGCGAGGAGATCACCCGGGTGCTGCCCGTGCTGAAACGCCTGGGCTGCCTGTGCATCGGCCTGACCTCGAACCTCGAGTCGCCGCTGGCCGCCAACAGCGACATCGTGTTGAACATGGGCAAAGTCAGCGAGGCCTGCCCGATCGGCATGGCGCCCAGCGTCAGCACAACGGTGATGCTGGCGCTCGGCGACGCGCTGGCGCTGGCGGTGATGAAGGCGCGCAACTTCACACGCGAGGATTACGCCCGCTTCCACCCCGGAGGCGCGCTCGGGCGCAGCCTGATGAAGGTGGGCGAGATCATGCGGCCCATCGAGCAGACGGCCGTGGTCGGCGTAACGGCCACCGTGGCCGACGCCCTGCACGCCATCACGTTGCACAAGACCGGCGCAGCGTTCATCGTGGAGATGGGCGTGGTGAAAGGCGTGTTCACGGACGGCGACCTGCGCCGCCACGTGGCCGACGACAACCTGCTCAGCCAGCCGATCCTCGACGTGATGACCAGCCCCTGCCTGACCATCCACCAGGACAAGCTGGCGCCCGAGGCCGTGCGCACCATGCAGCGCCCCAGCGGCCTGGTAATCGGCGAGCTTCCGGTGGTGGACGACGAAGGCAAGCTCAGGGGCCACGTCGCGCTGAAGGACCTGGTGGTGATGCACTTCGTGTAGCTGCTGGCTTCTGGCTTCTAGCTGCTGGTTTTCCTGCTCGGCTTGTCCTGCTTTTCCGGCTGGGGCTTTCTGGCGTCTCCCTCTCTGATCTTCTTCATCAGTGAATTCAGCATGCGCCCGAGTTGCTGGATTTCGTTCCAGAGTTCGCGAGCACGGTCGGCTTCACAGAACTCAAGACGGGCGGCCAGTTCCACAAAGGTGTCCGCCTCGGCAAGGGAGCCCCGCGCAATTGCAAGATGCCTCAGGTAGTCGCCGGTGTGGACTCGCCCCTTGCCTTCAGCAATGTTAGCCGGAACGGAAGCAGCAGCGCGCTGAAGCTGATCCGCCAGTGAGTAGCGCTGCGAAGCTGGGAAGCTCCCCGTCAACTTGTAAGCCTTCACGGCGAGATCCCTTGCGCGTTGCCAGACGATCAGATCTCGAAATCCCTTCGACATACGATTCCCCTATCTAGTTTGTTTGTTGCATTTACTAGAAGCCAGCAGCCAATAGCCAGAAGCTACTCACGCCGAATTCGATTCAAAATAGAATTGCACAGCGTGCCGGATTCCTTCACCTTCGACATCGACTTCGACGCCCCGGTCTCCGAGGTATGGCGTGTTGTTTCCGATACCGACGCCCTGGACGGCGCCGCGGGCATGCCCCCCATCACCTACCGCGATGAGCCACAGCCCGACGGCACCAGCCGCCGCTTCGCCAGCTACCGCATGCACGGCTTCCTGTTCGCCTACGAAGAGCTGCCCTTCACCTGGGTGCACGAGCAGCGCTACGACGTGAAGCGCATCTACAGCAACGGCGCGTTTCGCACATTCAGGCACAGCTGCGAGATCATCCCGCGCGACCCCGCCAACCCCGACGCCGGCTGCACCGTGCGCACCACCTTCCAGTGGGAGAAATCGCGCGGCTTCCTCGGATTGTTTGCCGCCTCCGGCACGCGTAACAACGGCGTTACTACTTACACCCGCATCTTCACCGAAGCCGCAGCGCGCCTGAAAGCCCGCCCCGAGCACGAGAAACGCCACAGCGTGATCCTGTCTCGCCCGATCGAGGTGCCGGCCATCGAGGAAGAACTGCCGCAGCTCGATGCCCAGCGGCTGCAGGATTTCACCCGCCGCACCCGCGTGCTGTACGACTCGCCGCTGGCGGATCGCCTGGCCGAGGCCGTGAAGAACCTGCCCGCCGAGGAGTTGCGCCGCATGCAGCCCTACGCTTTCGCGCGGCGCTGGAAGGCCGACCGCCAGCAGACCCTGAACCAGTTTCTCGCCGCCACCCGCGCCGGCCTGCTCAAGATGCGCTGGGACGTGATCTGCCCCCATTGCCGCGGCGACAAGATGAACCTGGCCAGCCTCGACCAGGTGAAGGAAAAAGCCTTCTGCCCCAGCTGCAACATCGACTTCGACGTGGACCTCGACCGCAGCCTCGAGGCCGTGTTCACCCCACACCCGCAGGTGCGCGAAGTGCCGGCCGCGCACTATTGCCTCGGCGGCCCGGGCACCACGCCGCACATCGTGTACCAGCAACTGTTCGAGCCCGGGGAAGAGCACAAGGCCGAGTTCAGGCTGGCCTCCGGCCGCTACCGGGTAAGGGTAACCGGCGACCCCACCTACCGCTGGATCGAGATCAGTGAACAGGAGCCGCAAGCGCAAGCGCGCGGCCCAGTTTCATCCCAGGCGTTCGAGATCCGCGACAACTCCTTCGAAGGCCAAGACCACACACTAAGCGAAAGCGACCCCATCCGCCTGCACATCCGCAACGCGTCAAAACGCCGCGTGGTGGCCGTGATCGAAAGCGTGGAATGGGCCCGCGACGCCCTCAGCGCCGGCGAGCTGGTGGCCGACCAGCGCTTCCGTGACCTGTTCAGCAGCGAGGTGCTGGCACCCGGCATCAGCCTCGCCGTCGAGGATGCCACCATCCTGTTCACGGACGTGGTCGGCAGCACCGCCATGTACAACACACTCGGTGACGCCAAGGCCTTCAGCCTGGTGCGCACCCACTTCGACGTGCTGCACGAGATCGTCGAAAAGCACCGCGGCGCGATCGTGAAAACCATCGGCGACGCCATCATGGCCGTGTTCACGAAGCCGGAAAACGCCCTGCGCGCGGCCGACGAGCTGCACCAGCGCACGGACGCCTATGTGCGCGAGCAGGGCCACAAGGAAGGCGTGCAGTTGAAGATCGGCCTGCACGCGGGCCCGTGCATCGCGGTGACACTGAACGAGAAGCTGGACTACTTCGGGACAACCGTGAACCTGGCCGCGCGCGTGCAGGGGTTAAGCGAAGGCGGCGACATCCTGGTAAGCCAGAACATGGCCGACCGCACCAGCAACTGCGAAGCGCTAAGGGAAACCGGCTGGCAAAGCAAGCTCGAGCACGCCTACGCCAAGGGTTTTAAAGACCCCGTCCCCGTCCTGCGTTGGACCAGGCAGTAACGGCACCAAAAAAGTGGCACGCGCAAAGTGGCACGCGCATCCTGCGCGTGAGTCGTGCCATGTGCTTCAAGCACATGGCCGAAAGGGGACTGTCCCCGCGGTTGGGGACTGTCCCCGTCTTCGGGGATTCTCGGGGGTTCGACTACAGGGACAGTCCCCTGCGGGGACTGTCCCTACTCGTTCTTCGGCTGCGCTTCGTCCAGCTCCACTCGCTGGCCGGTGATCAGCACCACGTAGATGTCGTTGTCACGGCCCAGCATGCCGGTCAGCACCAGGGCCTTGCCTTCCCCCACCACGCCGTCCGCCTTCAGCCGCTGGCTGTACACCAGCGGCGTCTGCACCTGCGCCGTGGTGCCGAACAGTTTCACTTCCTGCGTCTCGATCGGCCGCACTACCTCGGCCATGGTCATGTCCAGGCTCAGGCGCAGGCCCTTGCCGTCGGCGCGCACGGCGCGCAGGCCCACCAGCAGGCCGTCCAGCACCGTGTTCACCACCGGGTCGGCCACGCGTGTCGCGCCCTCGCCGCTGATGCCGAAGCCGCTGATGTAGGCGATCTCGTTGCTGATCACGATCGCCCCCTGCTGGCCCTCGAACACCGTCAGGCGCGGCGCGCTGACCAGCGTGGCCTGCGAGACGATTCCCGGCGTCAGCTCGCTGACAGGCACCGTAGACGCGCCGATCTCCAGGCAGCGCTGGCCGAACAGCCGCTTTGCCACCTCCGGCCGCGCGCGCAGGAAGCGCACCTCCAGCGCGTAGGCATAGTCGGCCTCGCCCTCGAAGGCCGTGTAGGGCGGCAACTCGTTGTCCAGGCCGGCGGCGCCGATCTCGCCGCTGTACTCGAGCTTGAAATCCCCCACCGGTTCCAGTGTCAGCAGCGGGCCCGCGGGCTCCGGCGTCGCGCAGGCACAGGCCAACAGGCCCACGGCCGCGAGGGTTGCGGGAAGGCGTCGCATCGATAATTCCTGTCGGGGAAAGTGCGGGGCTTGCCCCGGCATGCTATGCGCGGCCGCCGGGCGCGCCAAGGTTTTTCTCCCCCGTGACACTTCCGCGACCTGCGCTACACTGGGGCCTGAAGTCCAACCCGGTGCGAGACGATGCGCGAAGACCTGTTCGAAAAAGCCAGTCAACTCAGGGACCGAACCACCAAGCTACAGGTGTCCCTTTGACTATGACGGCCTGACGCGCAAGCTCGAGAAGCTCAACAAACAGACCGAAGTGGACGGCTTCTGGACCAACCAGGAGGCCGCGCAGAAGGTCGTCAACGAGGCCCGCAAGCTGCGCGCGCAGACCGAGCCCGTGGGCGAGCTGGTCGCCAAGCTCGATGACATCCAGGCCATGCTAGATCTCGCAGACGAGGTGGATGACGAAGCCACCTTCAACGAGGCCGAAAAGGCCCTGCACGAGGCCGAGCAGATTTACGAAAAGATCGAAACCCAGGCGCTGCTAAATGAACCGGGCGACGAAGGCAACTGCTACCTCAGCGTGCAGGCCGGCACCGGCGGCACCGACGCCTGCGACTGGGCCCAGACCCTGTTCGAGATGTACATGCGCTGGGCGCGCAAGCAGGGCTATGACATCGACATCGTCGATTATCAGGACGACGAAGTGGCCGGCATCCGCAGCGCCGCGGCGCTGATCAAGGGTCCCTTCGCGGCTGGCTTCCTGCGCGGCGAGGTGGGCACCCACCGGCTGGTGCGCATTTCGCCGTTCAATGCGGCCGGCAAGCGGCAGACGGCGTTCGCGAGCGTGGACGTGGTGCCGGAGGCGATGTCGGACGAGATCGACATCGAGATCAACGAGAACGACCTTGAGCTGAACTTCAGCCGCGCGGGCGGCAAGGGCGGCCAGAACGTGAACAAGGTGGAAAGCGCGGTGCGCATCACGCACGTGCCGACGGGGATTGTGGTGAGCTGCCGCAGCGAGCGCAGCCAGCACCAGAACCGCGCGATCGGCATGGAGATGCTGCGCGCCAAGCTGTACCAGATGGAACGGGCCAAGCGCGACGAAGAACTGGCCAAGCTGTACGGCGCCAAGGGCGAAGTAGGTTTCGGCCACCAGATCCGCAACTACGTGTTTAACCCCTACAAGCTGGTAAAAGACGCCCGCACAGGCGTGGAAACCAGCCACGTGGAAAACGTGCTGGCCGGCGAAATCGACGAGTTCATCGAGGCCTATCTGAAGTGGCACCACGGTAAAAAGACCCAGGCCGCCAAAGCGGCTGAATAAGCCAGTTTCGGGGGGATGCCATGCGACTGTACAGCGCGCTGATTACGGCCGGCCTGCTGGCTTTCTGCGTTACTGAACCCCGTAACGTGCGCGCGGAACCCGAAGCGGAGGCGCCGTCATCCATTACGTTCTGTGAGTACTCCCACCCTCGTTCGCTGGATCCACACCGCGCGGGGGACTCCGTCAGCACCCTCCACTGTCTGTACGTTTATGAAACCCTGCTGGAGTACTCACCCTGGCGGCAGGATGAACTGGTGCCCTGCCTGGCCGCCAGCCAGCCGAAGTACAACCGCGAATCGCTCACCTACACCTTCACCCTGCGCGATGACATTTACTTCCAGGACGACGTCTGCTTCCCGGAAGGCAAAGGCCGCAAGGTCACGGCCGCGGACGTGGTGTTTTCGTTCAAGCGCCTGGCGGCGCTGCCTGATTCCGGCGGTTACTGGGTGATGGAAGGTAAGGTCGCCGGCCTGGATGCTTTCCGGGAGGAAGCCTTCAAGACATGCAAGCGCGTGGAAGACGAAGCTGGTGACGAGTATCTGGTGGTCACCGACAAGTGGTGGAAACACCTGGAGAAGGACGTCAGCGGTCTACGCGTCGTTGACGATCGCACTTTCACGATCAAGCTCAACGAGCCGTATCCGCAGTTCCTGCACGCGATCACTCTCTCCTACGGCGCGGTGGTGCCGCATGAGGCCGCCAGGAAGTACGACCTGAGCACCCATGCCGTGGGCACCGGCCCCTATGTGCTGAAGGAATGGGGCGATCAGGCGATCAGCTACACCCGCAACCCGAACTACCGTAAAGTTGAACTGACCGGTGTGCCCGAGGGCTCACCTCTGAAGCCCTTCGAAGGCAAGCGCTTGCCGCTTACGGACGAGCTGCACTATGAAATCGTGCTAGAGAACGACATCGCGTTTGAAAACTTCCTGGCGGGCAAGTACCCGAATTCGGGCCTGAGTAAAGAGGACTTCGACAGCGTGGTGGACACCAAAGCCTGGTTCAAAGGTACGCGCGACAGCCGCGCCTTGCTGCCAAAGTGGCGCGAGAAGGGGCTGGAACTCCACAGCTACGCCGAACCCACGCTCCATTACATATCGTTCAACATGAACGACAAAACCTTCGGCACACCCGCCGGCGACAAAGGCCGCGCCTTGCGCAAGGCGTTCGCCATGTGCGTGGACCGCGAGAAGTACATCAAGGATCACATCGCCGGTCGCGGCGAAGCTGCGCAGCAGTTGGTTCCGCCGGGCATCCTGGCGCGCCGCGACGACTGTGTAATGAAGAACCAGCGCTTCGACCCCGAGGCAGCACGCAAGCTGCTGAAAGACGCCGGCTTCGACGTGCAACAGGACGGCGACGGCTGGATCACCCGCCCGGCCGCGGGGCAGGAGCAAGTGAAGCTTACGATCCTGCACCGCAGCACGCGCGACACCAGCAAGGAGCACGCGAACTTCCTGCACGAGTGCGGCCGTACAGTCGGCATCAACATCGAAAACGAGCTGATGACCTTCCCCGAGTTTCTGGCGCGCCAGGATGAAGGTACCGGCCAGGCCTACGACGCCGGCTGGGTGATGGATTACCCGGACGCCCAGAACATGCTGCAGCTGCTGTACGGCCCCAACAAGCCGCCAGGCATCAACGGCGCCAGCTACAGTTCCGAAGAGTTTGACCGCATGTACCGCGAAATGGCCACGCTGGACGATCGCGTGCCAAGCGAAGCTGAGCGCAAGGCGGAGCTGATCGTGCACATGCACAAGCGCCTCGACGAAGACACGCCCTGGGTGCTGATGGAATTCCGGGTGATCGCAACCCTGCGCTGGAAAGGCTACACGCAGGCCGAGCCGAACCCATTCGCCTACAATCACCGCAAGTACGCTTTCCGGCAGAGATAGGCCGGATTTAGGCCTCCGGGCGCGGTTTTCATGGCCGTAGCAGGCCTTGGGACGGCGCTGGAATGCGGCGCGGGTTCGGGTATGATTCCGGTCCCCCTGGATTCGACTGGAGGCGTGATGCTGCGGCGGCTTACGTTGCTTGTGGTGGCTGTTTCAGGCCTGCTGGCGCTTCAGCTTGCTTCCGTGGCGCAGCCCGCGCCCGCCCCGGCCCCGGCCGTTGAGCAGGCCTCCGCCCTGCGCATCGCCTATTCCCCCAACGAGTCCCCCTCGCTGGACCCGCACACCATCCGCGACGAGTTCAGCTTCCGGCTGGTCGCCGCGATCTACGAAACGCTCTACATGTACGCGCCGGGCTCAGGGCAGGGGGGCGCGGCCCGCGTGGTGCCGTGCCTGGCGAAGGACTACCCGCAGGTTTCTGAAGACGGGCTTACCCTCACCATCAAGATCGACACCAGCGCGAAGTTCCATAACAGCGTCTGCTTCGGCGAGGCGCGCACCCGCAACCTCAAGGCTTCCGACTTCGTGCACAGTTTCAAGCGCATGGCCGTGTTCGAAGAAAACGGCATGTACTGGATGGCCGACGGCCTGATCAAAGGCCTCGATGAATACGGCGAAACCGCCCGCGACCAGATGCAGTACGAGACCACCGACGCCAAGGTGGAAGGTCTGCAGGCGCCCGACGACGAAACCCTGGTGCTGAAGCTGACCCGCCCCTATGCGCCGATCGTTACGCTGCTCGCGCACCCCACCTTCTGCGCGGTGCCGAAGGAGGCCATCGACCACTTCGCCGGCCAGCTCCGGGAGCGCGCCGTGGGCACCGGGCCCTACCGGCTCAACGCGGTCGCCGACGAAAAACTTTACGTGTTCAAGCGCTGGGACGACTATCGCGGCGAAAAGGCCGCGTTCGAGCGCGTCGTCTTCAAGCAGTGCAACTTCTGGAACGAGTTCCTGGACGGCTACAAGAACGACACCTACCGGGAAATCCCCCTGTGGCCGAACTACTACGACCGCGTCGCCAAGGAGGGCGAGCCGGCCGGAGCGCTGGCCGGCACCGACACCGAAATCATCGAGGAAGACCAGCACGGCTTCTACTTCCTTTCCTTCAACATGCAGGATCCGCTGTGGGGCGCGCTGGATGAAGACGGCCGCGCGCTGCGCCGCGCCGTCAGCCTGTGCCTTGACCGTGAGGAACTGCTGACCGCCGCGGGCTACAATCCGAAGTGGGCCACGCCGCAGCCGGACCTTTTCCCCGCAGGCATGGAGTTTGAGGACGCCGGCCAGGGCCTTGATTTCGGCAAGCACGACCTGAAGGCGGCCAAGGATGTGCTGGATGGCAGCAAGTACAAGGGCGGCATCGACCCGGCCACGGGCAAGGCGCTGACGCTGCGCTTCCTGACCACCGACGCCAGGCTCTATGAGCAGATCGTGAACGGGCTGCGCACCGGGCTGAAGACCCTGGGCATCCGGCTGAGTGCGCGCTACGTGGAAGGCTCCGAGCTGCGCGCCGAGGTCAACAGCGCCGACGACCAGCTGTTCGTGTCCGGCTGGTTCCTGGATTACCCTGACCCGGTGAATTTCCTGCAGTTGTTCTGGAGCGAAAATGCAGCCAGCGGCAAGGAATTCAACAACGTCGCGCGCTACAACTCGCCTGAATTCGACAAGCTGTTCCTCCAGTACGAAAGGCTGCACGCCACCGAGCAGAACGCTGCCAAACGCCGCGAGCTGGTAACCGCGATGGCGGGCGTGATCGCCAAGGATCAGCCGATCCTGCCGCTGCTGCGCCAGCGCGAGGCGCGCCTGCGCAGCACGAAAGTCGAGTGGCCGGCCCTACCGCGCCGTACCTTCAATGACATCCGCTTCGTGAAGGGAAAGAAATGAAGCGGCTGAAACGCGCACTGGCGTTCATCCCCGCCCTGCTGGTGACAGCCGCATGGCTGGCTGTCACCACGGCCACCCCGGGCTGCGGCGGCCAGGCGGCGGATGAAACCCGCGATGCCGGGCTGGTGCTGAACTGGACCGAGTCCGCGGACCCGCGCAGCATTGACCCCCACAAGGCCGGCGACGTGGTTTCCAGCGGGCAGTGCGGCATGGTGTACGAGTGCCTGTACCAGTACGACTACCTGGCGCGGCCGGCCAAGCTGATCCCCTGCCTGGCCGAAAGCGACCCCGAGTACGACCCGGACACGCTGACCTACACCTTCACCCTGCGCGACGACGTGTACTTCCAGGACGACCGCTGCTTCCACCCGGACGCCGCGGGCAAGTACTTCGAAGACGAAAGCGCCACCCAGCGCGCCGAGAAAGCTCCCGGCCGGAAACTGACCGCGCGGGACATTGAGTACAGCTTCAAGCGCCTGGCCGCGCTGCCTGACTCGGGCGGCTTCTGGGTGGTTGAGGGCAAGATCGCCGGCCTGGACGCCTGGCGCGAGCAGGCCGTGAAACTGAAGACGGAAGACTGGAAGACCGACGGCGACTGGTTCGAGTTCTTCGACACGGCGGTCGAGGGCCTGAAAGTACTCGACGACCGGCGCATCTCGGTGACCCTGCGCGAGCCCTACCCGCAGTTCCTGTACGCCATCACGCTTTCGTACGGCGCGGCTGTGCCGCGCGAGGCGGCCGAGTACTACGGCGACCAGCTCACCCGCAACCCGGTGGGCACCGGCCCGTACATGCTGGACCACTGGTGGGAACAGAAGGAAATCGTGTGGGTGCGCAATCCCAAGTTCCGGGAAGAGAAGTTCCCCCACAGCGACGATCCGAAAGACGAGTTGTGGAAGCCGCTGATGGGCAAGCGCCTGCCGCTCTGCGACACGGTGGTGTTCCGCATCATCAAGGAATCGCAGCCCGCGTTCCTGGAATTCCTGGCCGGCAAGATCGCGGCCAGCGGCATGGATAAAGACCAGTTCACCCAGGCCATGACGCCGCAGTCCGAACTGACGGATGAGTACAAGCAGAAGGGTATCCGCCTGCGCTCGTACGCCGAGCCGACCATTCACTACATCAGCTTCAACATGAACGACAAGTTCGTGGGCACCCCCGCCGGCGAGAAGGGCCGTGCCATCCGCCGCGCCATGGCCCACGCGCTGAACCGCGACGACTACATCCGCCGCATGCAGAACGGCCGCGGCGAAAAGGCCGGGCAGCTGGTGCCGCCGGGCATGGTGGGCCATTTCGACGACTACTTCATGGCCAGCCAGCGCTATGACCTCGATAAGGCCCGCCAGGTGTTGCGCGACGCGGGCTTTGAGGTGACCGGCTCCGGCGATGAGTGGGAGACGGTAGACCCTGCCACAGGCAAGCAGGTGACTGTGAACGTGCTGCACCGCAGCACGCGCGACTCCACCAAGGACTACGCGGTGTTCCTGAACAACATGGGGCGGCGCATCGGCATCAACGTCGAGAACGAGTTGATGACCTTCCCCGAGTTCCTGGCGCGCCAGGACGAGGGCACCGGACAGGCCTACGACGCGGGCTGGGTGATGGATTACCCGGACGCGCAGAACATGCTGCAGCTGCTGCACGGGCCCAACAAGCCGCCCGGCATCAACAGCGCCTCCTATGCGTCGGAAGAATACGACCGGCTGTACAAGGAGATGTCGGTGCTGGACCAGGAAGTACCGGAGCAACAGAAACGCAAGGTCGAGCTGATCCGCCAGATGAACGAGGTGCTGGACCGCGACGTGCCCTGGGTGCTGGTGGAGTTCCGCAAGATCTTCTCGCTGTACCACCAGTGGTACTACCCGGCCAAGTGGGACGAGCCGAACGCATTTGCCTACACCTACTTCAAATTCTTCTACGTTGACCCGAAGGCATCCGCGACAGTCAGCGAGCGCGAATCGCCATTCTGGCCCGGCTTCATCCTGCTGGTGGTGGCGCTGACGCCGGCCGTGTTGATGGGCTGGAAAATCTACCGGAACCAGAGCTGAGGCCGGGGCTGCATGTTCGCCTACATACTGCGAAAACTGCTGTACATGCCGCTGATCCTGTTCGGGGTCATCCTGCTGACGTTCACGCTGTTCTACATGGTGGCCAGCCCGGACGCGCTGGCCAAGCTGCGCCTGGGTGAAAAGGCCACGCGCATGCAGGTGCTGGACTGGCAGGCCAGCCAGGGCTACATCGAGTGGGAAGACGCCGGCCTGGCCAAGAAGAAAGACATCCAGCGCATGTCCACGGCCGACGCCAAGCTGGTGGAGTTCAAGGAAGGCACGGACTACACACGCAGCAGCTGGGTAGGGCTTTTCGGCCGTTACCTGAAGTCGGTGCTGACGCTGGATTTCGGCAAGGACCGCACCGACAAACCGGTAACGGAGCGATTGTGGGAGGGCCTGGGGCCCAGCCTTTCGCTGACGCTGCCGGCGTTTTTCATCGCCGAGCTGGTGGGCGTGTTCTTCGGGCTGTTCGCCGCGATGTACAAGCTGACGCGCATCGACTACAGCATCGTGATCAGTTCGATCCTGGTCATGAGCATCAACGGCATTGCGTTGATCATGTTCGGGCAGAAGTTCCTGGCCGCGGACTGGGCCTACTTCCCGGTGCACGGCTACGACACCGGCCTCTCGGCGGCGCGCTTCCTGTTCCTGCCGATCTGCCTGTACGTGGTGGTGACGATCGGCGAGAAGGTGCGATTCAACCGCATCGTGATGCTGGACGAGACCGACCAGGACTACGTGCGGACCGCGCGCGCCAAGGGCCTGGACGAAAACAAGGTGCTGTTCAAGCACGTGCTGCGCAATTCGCTGATCCCGCTGATCACGCGCTGGACGGTTGCAATCGCCAGCCTGTACGTGGGCTCATTGGTACTGGAGAGCTTCTTCGGCATCCCGGGCCTGGGCTCACTGACCATCGACGCAATCGCCAACAACGACGTGGCCGTGGTGCGCGCCATCGTGGTGCTGGGCGCCGTGAGTTTCATGTTTGCCAACCTGATGTCTGACGTGCTGTACGCCGTGGTTGACCCGCGCGTGCGACTGGAGTGATGAATGCCGTGGCGTGAAGTCATCCGGTTGCTGTTGAAGCGCAGGCTGGCTGTGGTCTGCTTCGCGCTGATCTGCGTGATGGCGCTGCTGGCGCTGTTCGCGCCCTGGCTGGCCCCGGATGAAGCCCTGCGCGAGCAGATCGGCCTGGACGAAACCACCGGCCTGGAACGTCCCTACCACCCGCCCGGCTGGTACCTGTACCTGAAGCCGGATCACCCTCACTTCGAGAAGACCGGCTTCCACACCGAGGGCGAAGGCGACAAGGCCGAGCTGGTGCCCAACCCGCCGATGCCCGAAGACCAGCGCCAGTGGGGCTTCTTCGACGCTCGCACCTGGCACCTGCCGCTGGGCGCCGACATCGGCGGCGTCAGCGTGCTGGCGCGGCTGATCCGCGGCGTGCGGCTGGCGTTCATCATCGGCCTGATCCCCACGATTATCAGCTCGATCATCGCCACCATCATGGGCCTGGCAGCCGGCTACTTCGGGAAGTGGGTGGATGACATCATCACCTACATCATCTCGGTGCTGGCCAGCGTGCCGCTGCTGCTGCTGCTGATCGCATTCATCCAGGCCGTGCGCGAAAGCGAAGCGATCGCGGGCGCTTTCGAATCCGTGGGCGTGACCGACAAAGCCCAGCGCAACCTGTACCTGGTGCTGATCGTGATCGGCCTGACCACCTGGATCGGCCTGTGCCGCCTGGTGCGCGCCGAGGTGCTGAAACACAAGAACCGCGACTACGTCTCGGCGGCCCGCGCGCTGGGCTGCGGCGAGGCCCGCATCCTGTTCAAGCACATCCTGCCCAACGTGATGCACGTGGTGATCATCTTCTTCACGCTCAGCTTCGTGGGCGCCGTCGGGCTTGAGGTGTTCCTGAGCTACGTGGGCATCGGCGTGGACCCCACCCTGCAGACCTGGGGCCGGGTAATCACCGCCGCGCGCAGCGAGCTGCAGCGCAGCCCATCGGTGTGGTGGCCGCTGGTGGGCGCCACGGGCTTCCTGTTCACGCTGTCGCTTTCTTTCAGCCTGTTTGGTGATGCCCTGCGCGATGCGCTTGATCCGAAGTTGCGCACCTAGTAGCGTTGCGTTTGAGGCCTTATGCGGACAGGAATCTTCATCTCGGGTACCGATACCGGCGTCGGCAAAACCATCGTGGCCGCCGGCCTGGTGCTTGCGCTCAAGCAGCGCGGGCTGAATGTCGGCTACATGAAGCCGGTCGAGAGCGGCTGCCCCGTGCTGGACGGCGAGGTGGTGCCGCAGGACGTGCGCTTCGTCCGCGAGGTTACCGGCATCCGCGATGACCTCGACCTGATGTGCCCCTACCGCCTCAAGGCTGCGGCGGCGCCCAGCATCGCCAGCCGCCTTGAGGACGTGCACGTCGACATCGGCTACATCGTCGACCAGTACTTCCAGCTTTCCCTGATGCACGAGATCGTGGTGGTGGAAGGCGTCGGCGGCCTGATGGTGCCGCTGAACAACAACGACCTGGTCACCGACCTGGTGCTGCAGCTCGGGCTTGAGATGCTGGTGGTGGCGCGCCCCGGCCTGGGCACCATCAACCATTCGCTGCTGACGGTAAACATCGCCAAGATGATGGGCATCCCGCTCAGCGGCCTGGTGATCAACGGCTTCGGGCGTGAGGCTATCGGCCTGCCCGAACGCACCAACCCCGACGAGATCGAGCATTTCGGCAACGTGCCGGTGCTCGGCATCCTGCCCTGGCTGAAAGATCTGGATTACCAGGCCTGCAAGCCGGGCTCGCTGCTCAGCGAGTTCATGGAACGCGTGAACATCGAGCCCCTGCTGCGCGGCGGCAACGACGATTTCTAAGTAAGTTCGCCTGTGCCTCGCTACTTGCTGCCGGTGAGCGGCTTGCGGGCCGGCACCGTGCCCTTCTTCAGGAACAGCAGCGCGAAGCAGGTGTCCGGCATGCCGCCCCAGCTGCCGTTCTCCTGCTGCAGCGAAACCAGCACCGACGCGCCTTCCGCGTACCAGTCGTGCACGCCCAGCCGGCGCGTCTGCGCCAGCATCATCACCCGTTCAAGGCCGTACATGTAGTAGAGGTACCAGGTTCGACCGCGGTTGGGGTTGCGCGTGACGCTGAACCAGTGCTCCAGCCAGCACATACCGTCTTCGAGGCTTTCGTTGGCGGCCTTCTTCCATTTGTCGATGGCGGCCTGGCTGCCGAATTCGGCCTTCAGCTGCTCGTTGTTCATGGACTCCACGATGTCGAGCCCGACCAGCACGCAGGTCAGACCGGCAGTGGTCATGGATCCGTAGGCGTCTGTCGTCTCGCTGTAGCGGTCCCACTTTGCCTTGCTGGAGTAGTTCCAGCCCCGCGCCTTGCCGATCCTGGACGCGTAGGTGCTCCTCCCCGCGTCGCGTCCGCCGTCCTTGGGCGGCTTGTAGCCCACCACGCGCTTGACCTTCGGGCCGTCCGGCATCTGGTGCGCGATGGTCTGCTCAACCAGTTTCGAAATCACCCCGGCCGGGATACGCACGTTGCAGCGCAAGGCGGCAGCCAGGCCCAGCAGCGCGTACTGCGTGTTGGAGAAGTCGAAGCGCCAGGTTTCGCCGTCGGGCGTGTAGTTCCAGAAAGGGTTCTTCTGGCGGTTCTGGTTCTCGACCAGCCAGTCCACCAGCTTCTGCATTTCGTTGCGGTCTTCTTCGGTCAGCTCGCGCTTGAACTCAGGGAACTTTTCGCCCTCGCTCAGGTAGGCACGACGCTCGGCCTCCGTGATGTAGCGGGCCTCGTAGGCCATCAGCGAAACCGCCACCGAGTAGGTCTCTTCGAAATCAGCCTGCTTCAGGGCCTCGAAGCCGCGCACCACGGCTGGATCGTCGGCCGGCACGTCGCAGGTCAGCAGGGTCAGCAGTGCCAGGCCGGTGCCGCCGCGCACGCGGGTACCGTGAGGCCAGGCGCCATCGGCGTTCTGCAGTTTTTGCAGCTGCTCGGCGCCGCGGGCAATGGCGGAGCTTACCTTGTCGTTCAGGTAACGCCCGGCGGTGCTGTCGAAATCTTTGCTGAACTCGAAGCGCACCGCCCAGTGGTGCTCGATGCGCGCGGCCGCAACCTTGGCGACCTTGGCGCGCCAGCGTGCCGCGTGCAGCGTGATCTCGGCTGCTTCCAGGCGCCCCTGCTCCGGGTTGAACCAGGCGGTGGTCTCGGCCCGGAACGCGAACCAGCGCGCGGCATCGGCCGGGGGCTCGCGGTCGGGTGCCGCAAACTCGTGCACGCCGGTGATCACGGCGCAATCCACGTTGCGGCAAAGCTCCGAGCCCGGCAGCTTGTACTTGCTGTTCAGCGCCAGCGCGGGCATGTCGTACAGTCGCTCGAGGTTCCAGGCGCGCTCCCACTCGATGCCGGCGTTGCACTTCTTCTCGGGAATCTGCATCGCGAGCTGGATCAGCACGTCCTCCATGATGAAGGGCGCATGAATGGCCTGCAGCGTGCCGGAGTTGTCGAATTCGTGGCCCATGTAGTGGGCGTAGCTGAGGGAAGGCGCATCGTTCACCGCGCCTGTCGGCAGCGGCTCAAGCGGGTCGATCTTCGCCTGCGACACCACGGCATAGTGCAGGTAAGAGGTCGGCGGCGTCTTCCACTGCAGCTCGAAGCGCTGGTTGCCGCGCTGTTGGGGCAATGAAAAGTCCGCCCCTGCCTGTGTCGTCATCACCACCAGCAGCAGCAATACCGCCGGCGCTCCCCAGCTCATGCGTCCCATGGCACCCTCCCCGTGCGCAGAACGATGTGATTTCGCGCAAGGGTAGGTAGCTGGGCAGACCTGTGCGAATTCAGCCGGAAACTCCACTCGCAAATTCAGGAGTCATAATCGGGATCAACACATTTTCGGGCGGGATAATCCTGACAGCGGCTATTCTTTCGGCCCGCCGGTGTAGACCGGCTTGTTCAGCACCACCGTGCCGCGCTTCAGGAACAGCAGGGCGAACGAGGTGTCCACCGCGCCGCCCCAGCCCCCGTCACTGCCCTGCAAACTGATCAGCGCCGAGGCGCCCTGGAAGTACCAGTCGTGCACGCCGAGGTATCGCACGTCGGACAGCATGCAGATGCGCTCCAGGCCGTACAGGTAGTAGTAGTACCAGTAGCGTCCGTGGTTGGGATTGCGGGTGATGCTGAACCACAGCTCCATCCAGGCCATGCCGCCGTCGAGGGCGAGCTGTGTGTCGCGCTCCCAGTTCCTGTACATCGAGTTGTTGTTGAACTCTGCGCGGCGGGCTGCGTCGTCCATGTTGGCCGCGATGTCGAGGCCGGCAATCAGGGTAGTGATGCCCGCGCAGGTCATGGAGCCATAGGCGCTGGTGGCGCCTGTCTCACGCGTCCAGGTTGCCGTGTAGGTATAGGCCCAGCCGCGCGCCTTGACGCTCTTGGTGGACAGCGTGACCTTGTCGTCGCCCTTCTTGCCGCGTTTCTTCTTGCCCGGCTTGTAGTCCACCACGCGCTTGATTTCCGGCCCGTCCGGCGCCTGCAGCGTACGCACGAACTGCACCAGCTCGCGCACGTAGCCGGTGGGGATTTTCGCCCCGCAGCGCATGGCGGTGCCCAGGCCCAGCAAGGCGTACTGCGTAACCGAGAAGTCGTAGCGCGTGGCCTGCTCGGGATCGCGCGTGTAGTTCCACATCACGTTGGGTTCGTTGCGGTTGGCGATCAGCCAGTCCGTGAGGCGCTGTACTTCTGCCAGGTCTTCCTTGCCCAGTTCGCGCTTGCCGGGCGCGGCCTTTTCGCCTTTCAGGAAGGCTTCGCGCTCAGCCTTGCTGATGTAGCGCGCCTCGTAGGCCATGATCGAGACCGCCACGTCATAGGTGGTCACGAATTCGGTGTCCTTGAGCAGCTTGAAGGACTCAATGACGCGCGGGTCGTCGGGGTCTTCGCCGCACATCAGCAGCGCCAGCAGCGCCAGGGCGGTGCCGCCGCGCTGGTGCTTGCCGTAGGGCCAGTGGCCTTCCTTGTTGCGCTGGGCCCACAGGCGCTCGACGCCGCGGGCGATGGCGACGTCCACCTTCTTCTTGATCTGTTCGGTCTCCGTGGTGTCCACGGGCGGCTTCAGCTTCCACTCGATGTCCCACAGGTAGTTCCTGGCAACCGGCTCTTTGTCTGCCTCGGGGGCCGGCTCCAGCTTGCTGCCGCGCAACGCCAGCTTCATCCCCAGCAGGTACCCCGCCTCGCCGTCGAAAAAGGCGTCGGTGGTCAGCTCGAACTTCGTCCAGCGCGGCGGATTGTCGCCCGCGCGCTCGGCCTTCAACTTGTGGGTGCCCACGATGTGCGCGCACTCGTGGCCGCTGTAGCCGGCCACTTGCTTGAACAGGTAGCTTGAGCTCACCTCCAGTTGCTGGGTGCCCGACACGCTGTCAAAGTTCCATTCGCGCTTCCAGCTGTCCTCCGCACGCGCGCTGGCGCCGGGCAGCGCCGCCCCCAGCTGGAACAGCATTTCCTCGAACACCCAGGGCCGCGAAAGCTCAACCAGCGCGCCGTCCGGCCCGATCTCGTAGCCCATCAGGTGAACGTGCTGCAGGTTGGGCTTGGGGTCGGCTTCTTCACCTGCCGCGGCCTGGGTTTCCACCGCGTAGTGCAGGTAGGTGGTGGCGTCCACGTTCCAGGCCAGCTCGGCCTTTTCGCGCGCGAGCGCCGTTGCCGGTCGTTCACTCACGAACAGCAGCGGCAGCGCCAGCAGCAGCGCCGTCAGCCGCAGAACAGTTGTCCGCGTACATCCCACGTTCCGCCCATCAGTTCAGCGTCTTCAGCCTGTCTTTTACCGCATCCCGCAGCTCACCCAGCTGGATTTTCCGCTCGTCCAGCTCGGTTTTCAGCGACTTCGCGCTGCTGACCAGCGCCGCGCCGTCCTTGGCGGGTTTCAGCTTGCTCTCGGCCTTGATCAGCTCGTTCACCTGCTTGAGCTCGGTGTCGATGCGTTTTTCCTCGGCATTAACCCAGCTGTCGAAGTCATTGAGCTGGCTCTTCAACTGCTTGGCCGCGGCCGCCTTGACCTCAGGGTCGGTGATGCCCTTCAGCTTGTCTGTCTCGGGCACCAGCGGCAAGGTGCCGATTGCGCCCGTCCAGTCGCCCAGCGCGGTGCGCGCCTCTTTCACCCGGTCGTCCAGGCTGCCCGCGGCCGTGAGCTGCGCCACGGCATACCTGGCCGCGGCGGCGCGCAGGTCGCCCTGCTTGCTGGCCAGGGCGCGCTCGGCCTCGCGCAGCTTTTTGGCTGCGTCGCCGGCCTGCTTGGCGAGCGTGGTGCCCGTTGTCTTCAGCTTGTTCTCCAGGGCCGCGTCGCCGGCCTGCTGGGCCTTCAGGATTTCGCGGTTGTTGTCGGCGACCTTGGTATCCGCGTCGCGCGCCTCGCGGGCGGCGTCGTTCAGGCTGTCTTCGAGCTTCTTGATGTCCTGCTTGAGCGCCTTGTAATCGGGCTCCGCGGACACGGCGCCGCAGACCGCCAGCGTCAGCAGGCAGGTAAGCAGCAGGCGCGTCAGGCTATGCAGGTTTCGACAGGCCATACTTTTTCATCTTGTATTGCAGAGCGGTCCGGCCCACACCCAGTATGCGCGCGGAGCGCGACACATTCCAACCAGTTTCGGTTAACGCGTTCAGCAGCGAGTTGCGCTCAATGCGCTCAAGGTCGCCGACCAGGCCCTGCGGCGCGTCTTCGCCGGGCGGCAGGCGCGTGGCCTCAAGCATTTCGGGCGGCAGGTCATCAACGCGCATCTGCTGCCCGGTCGACAGCGCAATGCAGCGGCGGATCACGTTCTCCAGCTCGCGCACGTTGCCGGGCCAATGGTAGGTCTGCAGCCGCGCCATCACGGGCTCAGGCACCTGCAGACTCGAGCCCTCTTTTGCCAGGAAGTGCGCCACCAGCCGCGGGATGTCGCCCGCGCGCTCGCGCAGGGGCGGCATGGTGACGGTCACCACGTTGACGCGATAGAACAGGTCTTCGCGGAAGTCGCCCTGCTTGACCATCTCGCGCAGATGGCGGTTGGTCGCGCACACCAGCCGCACGTCGGTGCGCAGCTGCTGTGAGCCGCCGACGCGCTCAAAGGTTTTGTCCTGCAGCACGCGCAGCAGCTTCACCTGCGTAGTGGGCGGGATTTCCCCCAGCTCGTCCAGGAACAGGCTGCCGCCGTCGGCCGTCTCGAAGCGCCCCTTGCGCTGCGAGTCAGCGCCGGTGAAAGCGCCCTTCTCGTGGCCGAACAATTCGCTTTCCAGCACGCCCGGCGCCAGCGCTCCGGCGTGCACGGCCACGAATGCCTTGTCCTTGCGGGGCGACAGCTCGTGCACGGCCTTGGCCACCAGCTCTTTGCCCGTGCCGCTTTCGCCGAGGATCAGCACCGGCACGGTGCTGCGCGCCGCGCGCTTGACGATGTCGGCCACTTCCAGCAGCTGCGGTGACGCGCCGATCAGCCCGGGAAGGGCTTCCTCGCCGCTGGGCTTGGGCGGCGGCGCGCCCGCGGCGCGGCCTTCCTCAATGGCGCGCTCGACCTTGAACTCGAACTCCGCCAGCTCGAAGGGTTTCTCCATGAAGTCGGAGGCGCCCAGGGACATGGCCTCCACGGCGTCTTTCACGCTGCCATGTGCAGTGATCATGATGAACGGCGGCGGCTCGCCTTTTTCGGACAGCGCGCGCAGCAGGCCCAGGCCGTCCAGCTTCGGCATCTTGAGGTCGCTGACGATGGCGTCGAAGCGCGTGGCACGGGCGAGCTCCAGCGCCTTGGCGCCGTTCTCGGCCTGCGTGACCTCCATGCCCTTTGCGGCAAGGGCCATCGCCAGCATGTCGCGCATGCTGGCCTTGTCGTCAACGATCAGGATTCGAGGTTTACCGGCCAAGTCAGTTTCCTATCTGAGCGGTGCGGGTGGGACATGTGGGACCAGTGGGACGTCTGGGATTTCGATGTCGTCCCACTTGTCCCACAAGTCCTACCTGTCCCACCATCCCATCTAATCCGCCTCCCGCACAAACGTCGCGCGGAACATGGTACCCGAACTATCGCTGCGAATCAGTTCCAAGTCGCCCCCAAGATCGCGCAACAGCCGGCGCGCGATCGGCAGCCCAAGCCCCGTGCCGTCCTCTTTACCTGTCACGAACGGCTCGAACAGCCGGCCCCGCACGTCCTCACTGATGCCGGGCCCGGTGTCCTCTACTTCTACAGCAACCAGCCTGCCAGTTGCCTCGGCGCGGATGGTCAATCGGCCGCCATCTTCGCGCAGTGCCTCGGCCGCGTTGACCGCCACGTTGGACAGCGCCTCGCGCAGCGCCGTCGAGTCCACCTCCAGCTCGAGCTGCGGCAACTGCGGGGCAAGCACTTCGACGCCTTCACCGCCGGCCGCCCTGGCGGCCTCGAGTACCGGGCGCAACGCCGCCTCCAGCGACAGCCGCTCGATCGAGCCATGGGCGCCGCGGCTGAACTGCAGGAAGTCGCGCACGATGCGGTCCAGCGCGCCGATCTCGGAGACCAGTTTGTCGGCGATCTGCTTCTGCATCGGCTCATGCAGCCCGCGCGCCAGCAACTCGACATAGCCGCGCAGGGCGGCCAGCGGGTTCTTGATCTGGTGGGCGATGCCGGCGCTGAACTGGGCCTGCTCGGCCAGTCGGGTCTGGCGCGCGAGGTCGCCCTGCATGCGGCGCCACGCCCTCGCCAGCAGCAGCGCTGACGCCAGCGTGACCAGGAACACCGCCGCCAGCGTCAGGCCCATGGTAAGCCCTACGGCATTGAGCTTGTCGGTGTAGTCGGCCTCCAGCTCCACGGCCACCGCGTAGTCGCTGGCACTTCCGTCTTCACGGCGGACGGGCGCGAAACCGTTGCGGTACAGGCGGCCTTGTTCGTCCTCGTAGCTGATGGTTGCCAGCGGGCCTTGCGTGAAGCTCTGTTCCAGCTCGTTGGCGTCGGTGGCGAAGCTGTAGTCGCGGCTGCCGAACTCGCGCCCCTCGGTGTCGATCACCAGCGTGCCGTCGCGCTTCAGCACGGCCGCGCGGCGCACGCCGCTGTACTGCTGCAGGGCCTGCAGGCGCTTGCGGTATAGCACCGCCAGCTCGTCGTCGGCTGACTCGACCAGGTCCAGCGCGTTGGGGCTGATGCCCACGGCCGCGCTGGCGGCGTAGGTTTTCAGCCGGCGCTCAAGCTGCTCTTCATAGCCGGCGCGGATGAACTCATACGCAACGAGCGCGCCCGCCAGGAGCGCGCCCGCCATGATCATCGTGAACGCCCAGCCAAGCAGAAAACCGGATCGCATGCCGGGCTTGGCGCGCATTACCAGGCAATCTCCAGGAAGATCGAGATGTCATTGTCGGCGTAGCCGGCGTTGTCGATGTCGCTTGCCAGCCGCGTGTATTCATAGCGCGCGCCGACGTGGAAGAACTCCCAGAAGTTCCAGGCCAGCTCGATCCAGCCCTGCAACAGCCGCTCGTGCACGGTTTTCTCTCCGTCCACGCCGACGTCGTCAACGTCCACGCGGTCGTCGTACTCGCGCGTCCAGAAGTGGCCGCCGGCCGTGAGCCGGATGTTGCCCACCAGGTTCAGGTCCACGGCGCCCTTGATGCCGTATTGCCAGTAGCGGTCGTGGCCGGCCGCGGAGTCGTCCTGCCGGGTGCTGTAGGCGCGGCCCTGGGCCTCGATGAACGGCAGGTTCAGCTTGAAGTCGCAGCCGTAGTTGAACTTCAGCAGTTGCAGCTTGTCTTCGCTGCTCAGGGGCGTGCCGTCGTCCTGGATGTCCACCTGCTCGCGGAACCACTCGTAGTCAAAAGCCACGTAGGGGTGCAGCTCAAGGAAGTCGAACACCGAGAAGTAGACGCTGAAGTCCGAACCGATCGTCCAGCTGTCCACGCTGGGCACGTCCTTTTCCTCACTGAAGTCGGTGGTCTGCCCCGTGAAGCCGAGTTCAAAGATGATGAAGCTGACCTGGTAGCCGACGTAGGCCCGCGCGATCAGGCCGCTGGCGCGCAGGTCGTCCTGGCGCGTGATGGGGCCGGTGATCTCGTAGGTCTGCAGCTGCTGGTACAGCACGTCGCCGCTGACACCGAAGCCGAAGCCGCCGTTGTAGGGCAGCTTGAAGAAGCCGCCCAGCTTCAGGTCCCAGAGGCCTGCATCAGGTTCGCCGAAATAGAGACGACCGGCAAGCTGCGCCCGGGCGCCCAGCGCCACGAGGCCGAAGTTGGCGCCTACATAGGCGGAACTGGCGCCGTCGATGTACAGGCCGGTGTCGTCGTCTTTGTCTTCCAGGAAGATGTTGCTGTCCCAGCCGAACGAGCCGCGGGCGCGCAGGCCAAGGCCGGTGCGGTCGCGCCCCAGGCTGAGGGGCAGGTAAGCGCCGTCCTGCACGCCGCCGACCTCGAAGTCTGCCCAGGGATCGATCTCTTCTTCGTCGCCGCCCGGGGCCGTGCTTGAGGGAGAGCCCTCCTGCGCGTACACGGGAACGGCCAGCAACAGAGCGAGTATGACGAGCCACTTGCCCATCGGAACGTCTCCAGCGGGGGTACAGGGGTTGGCGGGCTGCTTTCCGGTCAGCCGCCGCACTCAGGTTACGGCTGAGCGCGCGGTGTGACAAGCTTCGCCAACCCCCGGAATGAGAGCGGCAGCCGGTCGGTGGGGCCATACCGCCGGCTGCCTTCCTCAGTTATCCGGGAGCACACCTCCCGAACGATAGAGCATAAAGCAGCCGGCGTGCCAATTCCCTTTCGGCCGCATTCGGCACGCCCGATACCGGCCACACAGGCGGCTTTGCGGGCGTTTGTATGTTTTCGCACGCATGGAGTGCTGCCAGTTCCCCGGCGACTTCGCGCGCAAAGCTGCCAGATTTCCGGCAGTGTCCTTCTCTGCTACACTGCCGGGTTCTTCCGGGGGCTGGCCCCGGGCCGGAGCAGACGTTGAACGCACGCGGACCCGCAATCGTACAGGCAGACCTCACGGTGCTGCTCGAGGTCGATCACCCCGACTACGAGCCGGCCCGTGACGCGCTCGCCGCGTTCAGCGAGCTGGTAAAAAGTCCCGAGCACATCCACACCTACCGCATCACGCCGCTCAGCCTCTGGAATGCCGCAGCCTCAGGCATCACCGCCGCGCAGGTGCTTGATTCCCTCACCCGTTACTCGCGCTACGAAGTGCCTGAGCTCGTGCGCACCGAGGTGCTCGAGTACATCAGCCGTTACGGCCGCCTGGTGCTGGACCTGCACGACGGGCGCTACGTGCTGCGCAGCGACGACACGGTGCTGCTGAAGATGCTCAGCCACCAGCGCGGCGTGGAGCAGTACTTCGAGGGCTTCCTCGACGATCGCACGGCGCTGATCAGCCAGTCGGCGCGCGGCTTCCTGAAGCAGGCGCTGGTCAAGGTGGGTTTTCCCGTCGAAGACCTGGCAGGCTACACGCCGGGCGCGCCGCTCGACGTTCAGTTGCGCGCGACCACCACCGGCGGCAAGCCCTTCAGCCTGCGGCGCTACCAGAAGGAAGCGGCCGAGGTGTTCTATGCCGGCGGCGGCCCGCGTGGCGGCAGCGGCGTGGTTGTGCTGCCCTGCGGCGCCGGCAAGACCATCGTCGCCATGGGCGCCATGGACCAGGTCAAGGCCCACACGCTGATCCTGACCGCCAACGTGGTGGCAGTGCGGCAGTGGATCCGTGAAATCCTGGACAAGACCAGCCTGCACGAAGACCAGATCGCCGAATACACGGGCGACCGCAAGTCGATCGCGCCGGTGACTGTGGCGACCTACCAGATTGTCACCTACCGCAAGCGCAAGTCGGAAGAGTTCCCCCACTTCGAGATCTTCAACAAGGCGGACTGGGGCCTGATCATTTACGACGAGGTCCACCTGCTGCCGGCGCCGGTGTTCCGGGCCACGGCCGCCATCCAGTCGCGCCGGCGCCTGGGCCTGACGGCCACGCTGGTGCGCGAGGACGGCCTTGAGGAAGACGTGTTCAGCCTGGTCGGCCCCAAGCGTTACGACGTGCCCTGGCGCGAGCTGGAAAAGCAGGGCTGGATCGCCACCGCTGACTGCACCGAGGTGCGCGTGGAGCTGCCCGGGCCGCAGCGCATGCCATACGCGCTGGCCGGCCAGCGCGAGCAGTACCGCATCGCGGCCGAGAACCCGGTGAAGATGGACGTGCTGGCGGCGCTGCTTGAGCTGCACAAGGGCGACCGCGTGCTGGTGATCGCCCAGTATCTCGACCAGCTGCACGAACTGGCGGGCCGCTTCAAGCTGCCGCTGATCGAGGGCAAGACGCCGAGCAAGAAGCGCGAAGAGCTGTACGCGAAGTTCCGAGGCGGCGAGCTCGGCACGCTGGTGGTCAGCAAGGTCGGCAACTTCGCGGTGGACCTGCCGGACGCCAACGTGATGGTGCAGCTCAGCGGCACGTTCGGCAGCAGGCAGGAAGAGGCCCAGCGCCTGGGGCGCATCCTGCGGCCCAAGGAAGACGGTTCGCTGGCGCACTTCTACACCATCGTGACGCGCGAGACGCGCGACCAGGAATTCAGCGCCAACCGCCAGCTGTTCCTCGTCGAGCAGGGCTACCGCTACCGCATCGTGGAGGCCGCCGAGGTGCTGGGCGGCCAGTTCACGCCCGCGCAGCCGCAGGAGGCGACGTCGTGAAGCTGCACCTGCACGTGGGCGTGGTCGAGACCGTTGACGAGTCAACACTTGATGAAGTGCTGGCCGTGGCCCAGTGCACCGAGCGCGTGCTGGCGCGCCTGGCCCCCAACCTGGCGGTGCTCGAGCGCGAGGACGCCGAAAAGGTGATCGCCGCCCTTGAAGCCAACGGCCTGCACCCGAAGGTGATGCGATGACCGAGGCCGCAGCCGGCCCAACCCGCCGCTTCCGCGCCGCCGAGCTGGACCTGCTGGGCGTGCTTGAGGTCGTGATCGCGCGCGCGCCCAAGGTGCTCAAGAACGGGCTGCCCAACCTGGCCTTCTTCCGCGCCGCCAACGCCGCGCTTACCAGCCCCGACGGCGACGCGCAGGAGGGCGGCTTCGTGCAGGTCGAGTTCTGGCTGACGCTGGCCCGCGAGCTGGAGCTGATCACGGTCGCCGACGGCCTGCTGGAAGTGACGCCCGCGGCGGACAGTTTCTGGGGCAATCCACCCGAGCAGCGCCAGGACCTGCTGCGCCGCGCCTGGCTGGATTCGCGGCAGCTGAACGAGTTCGCCCTGTCACCCGAGCTGGAGCTGCCGTCGCTGAAACGCGGGCGCACGGTGGACGTCACCACCGACATCCCGCTGGCGGAACGCATGCTGGAAGCCCGGCGCGAGCTGGTGCGCATCATCGAGGCCCTGCCCGGAGAGACCACGCTGCCGCAGCTCAGCCGCCGCCTGGAGCGCGAGGCGCGCGACCTGTTCATCAGCCACCAGGAAGACGGAAGCTGGCGCCAGGTCTACTACCGCGGCATCCGCGAACGCGGCGGGCGCGAAGACGTCGAGCGCGAAGGCGGCTGGGAACTGGTGGAGGGCGCGATCCTGCGCCTGATGTGCGCACTGCCGCTCGACCGCCTGGGCTGGATCGAGTACGAGGCGCGCACGCAGACCATCACGCCGCTGGCCGAAAGCGTGCACGAGGAGCCGAGCTTCGAGGCCGTCGTGCAGCCCAACTTCGAGGTCGTGGCACTGGGCGACCGGCCCGATCCCTCGGCGCTGTGGCGCCTGGCGCGCTTCACCACCCCGCGTCCGGAAGGGCGCGTGCGGACCTATGTGCTGGAACGCAAGCCGTTCTCGGACGCGCTGGGTCGCGGATACTCGGCCACTGACCTGGTCGAGTTCCTGGCCGGGTTGTCGCGCGCGCCGCTGCCGCAGAACGTGCGCTTTTCGCTGAACGACTGGGCCACGCTCTCCGAGCGCATCAAGATCTGGCCCGACGCGCTGTTGATCGAGGCCGAAGGTGTTGAAGAGCTCGAGAAACTGCTGCCCGCCAGGCTGCTGGAAGCACTGCAGCCGACCCGGTTGGCCGGCGGGCACTACGCCTGCCCCGCCCCCGCGCCGGACACGCTGCGACAGGTGATGCCGCCGCGCCGCACGCTGCTGGATTACACGCGCCGGCTGCCGCCCGTGATCGCGCCGGGCGAAGGCACGGTGCTGTTCGCCCCGCGCGAGGAACTGCACCTGCGCGCGCGCCAGCTGCTGGCGCTGGTCAGCCGCGGGCGCAGCACCGACCGCTACGAGCTTGACCCCCTGCTGGTGGAACAGTCGGCCGCCGCGCTGGGATCTTCCGAGCTGATGCGTCGCATCCGCGAAGGCCTCTCGAAGCCGCTTTCCGCGACGCTCGGCCTGGCGCTGCGTACCTGGGCCGGCGAGTTCACGCGTCCCTACGCGGGCAGCGCGGAGGTATTCCTGGCCGAGAACCGCGAGCAGGCGGAGCTGCTGGACGAAATGCCCGAATTCCGGCGCTGGGTGGACCGGCGCCTCGCGCCCGGCATCTTCCTGCTGCGCAAGGGCGGCACCGAGGGAGTGCGCGAGCTGTTGAAACAGCTCGGCATACCGATGCGCGATGACGCGAGGGGACGTTGATGCGGCTGTTGACCCTGTTGTTCGCGCTGCTGCTGGCGGGCTGCACCATCATGCCCGATGAGCAGGACCCGCTGCCGGAAGGCGTGACCGACCCCAAGGAAGAACTGGTCGCGCACCTGAAGGACAACCCCAACGACCTCGACTCCCACGCCGACCTGCTGCGCCTGCAGATCAAGGACGGCGACGTCGAAGGCGCGCAGACCACAGTCGGACACGCTTTGAAACACAACGGCGGCGACTACCGCGCCCACCTGCTGGCCGCGCAGTTCCATCGCTGGCAGCAGGACCTGATCAGCGCCGAGAAGTCGCTGATCACCGCCCGTGACCTCGCCCCCGGCAAGCTGGAGCCGCGCGTCGCGCTGGGCGGCCTGTACAACCAGACCTATCTCGAGGAAGAAGAGCTCGAGCAGCGGCGCATCGCGCTGGAGCTTGCCGACCCCGCACTGCGCCCCGAGTTCCTGCTGGACTATGCCTACGCCTGCGCCGACCTGGGGCGCGACGACAAGGCGCTGGAGCTGGCCAACGCCCTGCTGGCCGAGAAAGACGCGCCCCCCGAGCGCCGCTCGCGCGCCCACGTGCTGCTGTGCGAGCTTGCGCTGCGCCGTGAACTCGAGACCGAGGCGGTAAACCACCTGCTGGAAGCGCTGAAGCTGCAGCCCGACTACGAGGGCCTGGTGCAGTATGCCGCGCGGCTGGTCACGGCCGTGCGCGACGGCAAGGCGCTGGAGCCGGTGTTCGACCGCACCCTGGAAACCCAGGATCGCGTCGAGCTGCGCTGGGCGGCGCTGTTCGGCAAGTGGATGCTGGGCGTGCAGCGCGCGGCGGCGAGCAAGCAGGACCCGCTGGGCAAAGACGTGGTGAACTGGTACCGGCGCCTGGACGCCGTGTCGCCGTCGCACCCGGACAGCCTCACGCGCCACTACCAGCTGCTGGCCCTGAACGCCGAACGCGGAGAGGAACGCGCGGCCGTCGAGGAGCAGCTGAAGGCCATCGACTTCAGCGCGCCGGCGGCGCCCGCCAGCCTGGCGAGCGTGATCAGCCTGTGGCGCGCCGAGGATGCCCTGCGCCTGAACGCCCCGAACATCACGCTGTTCGAATTGACGCAGCTGGAAGTGCGCGAGCCGAAGCTGGACGGCATCCGCATCATGCGCACCATGGCGCTGTTCAAGGCCCGCGACGACGAGCAATGCCTGAACGCCATCAACGGCTGGATCGAGGAAAGCGAAGAGGACAACGACTTCCTGCTGTCCATGCGCTGGTGGATCATGCTGCGCGACGGCAAGAGCAAAGAGGTGCTGCAGGAGATCCGCGGCCGCGAAAAGGAACCCACCAACGCCACGCTGTGGATTGAGTCCGTGGCCACCTTCCACCTGTACCGCAGCGGCGGCGAGCTGCCGCCGGACAACGGGTAGGACTGTTTTGGTGGCACCGACATTCCTGTCGGTGGTCGCGGCTCTCAGCCGCGACGAATCGGGCTTCGCACAGCTCAGCCCCGCCGACAGGAATGTCGGCGCCACTAACCCCGTTTCAGCACGCCGGCGTCAAAGGCGTTCTCGTAATGCTCGGCCCGGATCGGCTCGTCGCGGTCGTTCAGGTAGACGCCCACGATGTCGAAGCGCAGCACGTCGTGGAAGCCCTTGCGCGGCAGCAGGCGCCGCGCGGTTTCGACCACCTGGCGCTGCTTGCGGATGTCCACGGCCTCGCGCGGAGTGATCAGGCCGCCTTCCTTGCGGGCGCGCACCTCGACCACCACCAGGCCCTCGTTGCCCTTGATGCGGCCGACCAGGTCAAGCTCGCCGTCCTCGTCCATCATGCCGCGCTCAACCAGGCGGAAGCGCTTCTCTTTCTTCAGGAAGTTGAGCGCGAACTCCTCGGCCGCATCCCCCACCGCCCGCGAACGAGAACGCCCGCGCTCAGCCGCTTTGCGCGGTCGCAGTTCCCGTAAGACAGCGCTAACAAGATCGAAGAAGAACATGCTGCTCCGCAAGCAAACAGGGCCGCATACGCGGCCCTGTCAGGTTAGCAATCTGTTGTGGCCTGCTGCTAGCTTTCGGCCTTGGCCTCGGCGGCCTCTTCCTTGGCCGGCTCTTCGGCCTTGGCGGGTTGTTCGTCGGCGGTGCGGCGATCGTCGAGCTTGCCCATGTGCGTGGCGTTGAGCTTCTCGGCGATGCGGGTGGACTTGCCGACGCGGTCGCGCAGGTAGTACAGCTTGGCGCGGCGCACCTTGCCGGCACGCTTGACCTCGATCTTGGTGACGTTGGGGCTGTGCAGCGGGAAGATGCGCTCCACGCCTTCGCCCTCAACGATGCGGCGCACAGTGAAAGTCTCGCGCAGGCCGCCGCCCTTGCGGGCGATGCAGATGCCGCTGAAGATCTGGATGCGCTCTTTGTCGCCTTCCTTGATGCGGACGTGCACGTCAACCGAGTCACCCACGTGGAACACGGGGATGTCGGTCTTGATCACTTCACGGCGCTCGAGCTCGTGTGCAAAGCCTGTCATGGTTCCTTCTCCGTCCGGCACAGGCCGGTCATTCATCGTCCAGCAAATCCGGACGTCTTTCCTTCGTTCTCTTTCGCGCCTGTTCAAGGCGCCACTTCGCTATCTCGCCGTGGTGGCCTGACTGCAGCACTTCAGGCACCCGCATCCCCTCAAACTCGACGGGCCGGGTGTAGTGCGGGTACTCGATCAGTTTCCCGCCTAAACCCTTGCCGAAACTCTCTTCATCGGCGCTGGCCTCATCGCCCAGCACCCCCGGCAGCAGCCTCACTACCGCGTCGGTGATCACCAGCGCTGCCAGCTCACCGCCGGACAACACGTAGTCGCCGATGCTGATCTCGTCCCACTGCCAGCCCAGCCGAATCCGCTCATCGAACCCTTCATAGCGGCCACACAACATCAGGATTCGCGGTTTGGCCGCCAGCTCCTCGGCGACGCGCTGCGTGAAGGGCCGCCCCTGGGGCGTCAGCAGCACCATGTGGGGCTGCTGCTCGGCCTGCGGCAGCACGTGGCGGATGCATTTGAAGACCGGCTCGGGCTTCAGCACCATTCCCGCGCCTCCGCCATAGGGGCGGTCGTCCACGGCCTGGTGGACGCCTTCCGCGAAATCGCGGAAGTTGTGCAGGTGGTATTCCACGGCGCCCTGCTCGGCCGCGATGCGCGGGATGCTCTGTTCGAGCACCGCCTGCACCATGGCAGGAAACAGGGTCAGGATGTCAAAGCGCAACATGGTTGTCTGTCGTCAGTTGCCAGTTGTCAGAACTGCAGACTGTCCGTTGCCTGGCCGACAACCGAAAACCGACAACCGACAACTAAGCCTTCTCTACCTTCGTCCAGGGCGAAGCCGTCAGCTCGAAGATGCACTGGCTGGCGTTGTCGCCCACGCGTGTGCGCGCCATGCGGATGATGCGCGTGTATCCGCCGTTGCGGTCCTTGTTGCGCGGGCCGATGTCGCGGAACAGCTTCTGCACGGTGGTGCGCGCCACGACGCGGACCTTGGTGACCTTTTCTTTGCCTTCACCCGAGGTCTCGGTGGTGGTCACTTCGTTCTCGAGCTTGCGGTTGCCCGCGAGCTGGACGGCGCGACGCACGTTGTTCAGGTTGTCGACCTTGCCAAGGTGAATCACCTTCTCGGCCAGCGGCTGGAACTGCTTGGCCTTCTCGACGGTGGTCACGATGCGCTCATGGTCGATCAGCGCCTGGATCATGTTCCGGCCCATGGCCTTGCGATGGGCCGGGCTGACACCGAGTTTTCTTCCGCGATTGCGATGACGCATTGTTCTGCTCCTGGCCGGTTCCTACTCGGAAACCGCGCCGGCCATGCTGCCGTGTTCGACCCCGCCCTCGGAACCCATGCCGAAGTCGGTCAGGTCCATGCCGAAGTGCAGGCCCATGTCTTCAATCTTCTTCTTGATTTCCTTGAGCGTGGTCTTGCCCAGGTTGCGGATCTCGAGCAGGTCGTCTTCGCTGCGCGAGACAAGGTCCGCGATGGTGTGGATGCGCTCGGCGCGCATGCAGTTGTTGGCGCGCACGTTCAGGTCCAGCTCCGTGATGGGGCGCAGAAGCAGCTGCTTCAGGCGCTCCATTTCGTCGCTCTTGCGGCCGGCGTCGCCCACCTTGGCGCCCTCGGCCACGAGCTGGTCCTTGAGCTCGTAGTACTGGACGAACGGGTTCAGGTGCTTGCGCATGATCTTGGCGCTTTCCACCAGGCAGAACTCCGGGTCCTTGGTGCCGTCGGTCCAGATCTCGAGGATCAGGCGGTCGTAGTTGGTCAGCTTGCCGACGCGGGTGTACTCGGTCTTGAAGCGCACGCGGGTGACCGGGCTGAAGTTGGCGTCCAGCCAGATCAGGCCCAGCTCGCTGTTGCCCTGGCTGAGCTCCTCGGCGGTCTGGTAGCCGCGGCCGCGCTTGACGGTAACTTCCAGTTCGAAGGGCTGGGCCGCCGTGAGGTGGCAGAGCACGAGCTCGGGGTTCATCACCTCGGCATCGGGGTCGGGCGTGAAGTCACCGGCGGTGATTTCACCCTTCTTGTTGACCTTCAGGTGCAGCACGCGCGGCTGGTCGGTGTTCAGCGCGACCTGCAGCTTCTTCACGGCCATCACGATGTGCGGCACGTCTTCCAGCACGCCCTTGGGGCTTTCGAACTCGTGGCTCACGCCCTTGATCTTCAGCGAAACGGGGGCAGTGCCCTCGAGGCTCGAAAGCAGAATACGCCGCAGGCTGTTGCCAATGGTGGTACCGAAACCGCGCTCGAACGGCTCGACCGTGAAACGGCCGAAGCTGTCGGTCTGGGTTTCCTTGTCGCAGATAAGTCGGTTCGGCAGCTCAAGCCCACGCCAGCGAATTCTCATTCGACATCTCCTCGCTTCCCTGGCCAATCCGGGGTTCCCGGTGCGCCGCGCACCATCCGTTACCCGGTCAACGTCAACACGTCGTGCGGCGAAAACTTTTCATGCGCCTAGACGCGGCGCTTCTTCTTGGGGCGGCAGCCGTTGTGCGGCAGCGGCGTGACGTCCTCGATCGACTTGACGTCAATGCCGCGCTGCTGGATGGCGCGCACCGCGCTCTCGCGACCGGCGCCGGGCCCCTGCACGCGCACTTCCACTTCGCGCACGCCCATCTTCTTGACCTTTTCGGCCACGTTCTCACCGGCGCGCTGGGCGGCGAACGGCGTGCCCTTGCGCGAGCCCTTGAAGCCCATGCTGCCGGCGCTGTCCCAGGCGAGCGTGTCGCCGTTCAGGTCGGTCATGGTCACGATGGTGTTGTTGAAGGTGCTCTTGACGTGAAGGATCGCGCGCGGAACGTTGCGCTTGACCTTCTTGACCTTGACCTTCTTTTCCTTCGCGCCCTTGCCGGACGCCGCAGCCTGCTTGGCCATCTCTCAATCCTCCGCGGGCTCAACCCCGCCTTCGGCAGGTACCCCGCAATGTTCACGCCGCCAGCCCGACACCCGAGCAGGGCAGCGCCTGGAAACATCCCGTTACTTGGCGACCTTCTTCTTGCCCGCGATGGTCTTGCGCGGTCCCTTGCGGGTACGCGCGTTGGTGCGCGTGCGCTGGCCGCGAACCGGCAGGCCGGCGCGGTGGCGCAGGCCGCGGAAACACTTGATGTCACGCAGGCGGTTCACGTTCTGCGTGCGCTGGCGGCGCAGGTTACCCTCCACCACGTAGTTCTTCTCGACGTACGCGGCGATGCGGGCCAGTTCTTCGTCGGTCAGCGTGTGCGCCTTGCGGGCCGCATCGAGACTGAGACCTTCACAGATCTGGCGGGCGACGGAGCGCCCGATCCCGAAGATGTAGGTGAATGCGTAGGGCAACTGCTTGTTGCCCGGAATGTCGACACCCAGAAGACGCGGCATGTTCTCTTCACTCCTGTTGGGCTCAACGCCGTTCGGCTACCCCAACCTTGCCAAAGCTAGCCCTGACGCTGCTTGTGGCGCGGATTCTTGCTGCAGATCACGCGCACGACGCCCTTGCGCCGTATGATCTTGCAACCCTCACAGATGCGTTTGACGGAGGCCTTGACCTTCATCGCTCAGTTCCTTCTTACGGCACGACCTAGTTGCGGTAGACGATGCGTCCCTTCTCGAGGTCGTACGGGCTCAACTCCACAATCACTTTGTCCCGCGGGAGGATTCGAATGTAGTGCTTGCGCATCTTGCCGGAAATCGTGCACAGCACCTTCTCACCGTTTTCGAGCTCGACCCGGAACATGGCGTTTGGCAACGACTCCACCACCGTCCCATCGACTCGAATGGCATCATCCTTCGACATAACCCTCCGAACGGTCCTCCCGCTTGGTGGAAGTTCTTTACCCACCCAGAGTTACGATCACGGCTCAATCCCGGATACGCAACCCCCCAATTTCAGGGCGCGGCACGGTAGCATGGCACCCAACTCTTAGCAAGCGCCTGAAGCAAAAATCCGGTGTTTTTGCTTGACGCTTGCGCCCTAGGCTTTCAACCCCTCGACATACCCCTTCAACGCCGCGTAAATCTCGTCAACCCCGCCCGCCGCGTCGAATTCCTTCAGCAGCCCCTTCTTGCGGTAATGCGGGACCAGCGGCCCGGTCTGCTCGTCGTACACCTTCAGCCGCTCCGTTACCTTTTCCGCCGCGTCGTCCACGCGCTGGTAGGTCTCACCACCGCAGGCGTCGCACTTGCCTTCCACCTTCGTCGGCGCAAAGCGGGTGTGGCTCATGGCTCCGCAGGCGCGGCAGGTGCGCCGGCCGCTGATTCGCTCCACGATCGTTTCGCGAGAGGCGTCGAAATACAGCGCGGCCGCAATCTTTTCGCCCCGCCCACTGAGCGCCTTATCCAGCGCGACGTCCTGGTTCACGGTGCGCGGGAAACCGTCGAGGATAAAGCCCTTGGCGCAGTCCGGGTTTGCGATACGGTCAATGACCAGGTCCACCACCAGCTCGTCCGGCACCAGGCGGCCTTCGTTCATGTAGCCCTTGGCCTTCTGGCCGAGCGGCGTCTCGCGCTTCAGGTGGTCGCGGAACAGGTCGCCGGTGCTGATGTGCGGCAGCGCAAGGTCCTTGGCCAGGCGAGCGGCCTGGGTGCCCTTGCCCACGCCGGGCGGGCCGAGGAACACGAGTATCAGCTTGCTCATGGTCATCCGGGTTCAGAAACCAGGGAAACAAAAGAGGCCGGACCCGGTCAATTCCCTGACCATTGAGTGCCGGCCTCAGAAATCCGTCTAACGCTTGCGCTGGCCCACCATGCCGGTGTAGCCCTCGTAGTTGCGCTGGATCAGGGCGACCTCGATCTTCTGCACCAGGTCAAGCGCGACGTGAACGACGATCAGCAGGCTGGTGCCGCCCATCACGCGGAAGAACATGCGGTTGGAATTCAGCGCCTCGGAGTCGCCAAAGATGAACACCATCGCCTCCGGCAGCATGCTGGGGACGATAGCCACCAGGCACAGGAAGGTGGCACCCGCCAGTGTCATGCGGCGCAGGATATCGGACAGGTAGGTAACCGTGTCCTTGCCCGGCCTGACACCCGGGATGAAGGCGCCCCAGTCTTTGAAGTTCTTTGCCAGCTCGATGGGGTTGAACTGCAGCTGCACCCAGAAATAGGTGAAGAAGAAGATCATCACGCAGTACAGAATGGTCCAGGTGAATCCGTAACCGCCGAAGGCCGAGTTCAGGTCCGACAGCAGGGCCGCCCAGAAGCCGCCGCCTTCCGTCACGCCCTGCAGGCTGCCGAACAGAATGGTCGGCAGGGTCATCAGCGCCGAAGCGAAGATGATGGGGATGACGCCGGCCTGGTCCACACGCAGCGGGAAGGTCTGGCGCTGGCCGCCGACCACCTGCGCGCCGCGGACGTGCTTGGCGTGCTGGATCACGATTTCGCGGCGTCCCAGTGTGATCATGGTGATTCCGAAGGTGATGGCAAAGAACATCACCAGCAGGGTCACCAGGCTCAGGAAGGCGTCCAGTGAAACCTCGGGCGCCACGGTGCTGTCCAGCATGGGCTGCAGGAAGCCGAGCATGGCGTTGGGAATCGAGGCGATGATGCCGGCCATGATCAACAGGCTGACGCCGTTGCCGATGCCGTTCTCCGTGATCTGGTCGCCCAGCCAGATCAGGAAGTAGGCACCTGCGGTCATGGTCAACACGGCCACGGCGGTAAAGGTGGTGAGGTCCCACACCACAGCCGAGGCAAGATCCGCCTGGCCGGTGAGCAACTGGATGGTGAAGAAGGACTGCACGATGCAGATGGGCATCGTGGCGATACGGGCATAGAGGCGGATCTTGCGCTGACCGCTCTGGCCCTCCTTCTGGATTTCCTCGAGCTTGGGCACCACCTTGGTCAGCAGCTGGAAAATGATCTCCGCGCTGATGTAGGGCATGATGCCGAGGCTGAAGATGGTGAAGTCGGTCAGGCCGCCGGCGGAGAGGGCGTTGTAGATGCCCAGGAAGCTGTAGACCCAGGTGCTGGAGGTCTGCTCGGCGAAGGACTTGGCGAACTCCAGGTTGTCGATCCCGGGGACCGGGATGGTGCTGCCCAGGCGGTAGACCGCCAGGATCAGCAGCGTGAAAAGGGCCTTCTTGCGCAGCTCAGGAACCCGGAACAGGTTCAGGAAAAGCTCGGATGGCCCAGCTGTCTGCGACATCGTTACCTCAGTTGTCCGTGCCCCTGTGCAGGGGCCCGGCTGAATTCATGCCGGAAATTACACACCGTCCGCGCGTGCGCTAGCCCTGTTTTACTTCCGCGATCACTTCGCACTTGCCGCCTTTGGACTCGATCTTCTGGCGGGCAGACTTGCTGAAGCGATGGGCGCGCACGGTCAGCTTCTTCTCGAGTTCGCCGTCGCCCAGCACCTTGATGCCGTCGGCCAGCTTGTTGACCAGGCCGGCCTTCAGGAATTCCTCGGGGCCCACGCTGGCGCCGTCCTCGAACTCGTTCAGGCTGCGCACGTTCAGCACCACGATGTCCTTGCTGAAACGGTTGCTGAAGCCCACCTTCGGCAGGCGACGCACCAGCGGCATCTGGCCGCCTTCAAAGTACCACTTGTGCGCAAAGCCGGTGCGCGCCGAGGCGCCCTTGCCGCCGCGACCGGCCGTGAGGCCCTTGCCGCTGCCGGGGCCGCGGCCCTTGCGGACCATGGGCTTTTTGCGTGTGTTGCCCTTGCGCTTGATTTCGCTGAATTCCATCTTTCGCTCCGTCGGCCCCTGGCCGCGTCACTCGGCTTTCGCCTGTCGGTTGCGGCTCTAGGCTTCGGCGCCGCTGTCGTTGTCATTTCCTTCGGGCTCGGTCTCGGCACCGGTGTCGGCTTCCGCCTCCGGCTTGCCCCTTCCCTTGCCCTTGCCGCGGGGTCCGCGGTCACCACGTTCGCCGCCCTTGCCCTTGCCCTTGCGGGTGTCCTTGCGGCCCTTGCGGCTTTCCTCGTCCAGGCCGACCGGCTCGAGCTTGGGGCCCTCGCGGTCCGCGTGGACCGGCAAGCCTCGCAGCTCAAAGACTTCGCGCTTGGAAAGCAGCTGGTCGAGCCCGTCAAGCGTCGCCTTCACGACGTTCAGCGGGTTGCGGCTGCCGTACACCTTGGTCAGGATGTTGCGCACGCCCAGTTCCTCAACCACCGCGCGCACGCTGGCGCCGGCCTTGATGCCGGTACCGGGTGCGGCGGGGCGCAGCAGCACGCGCGAGCTGCGGTACTTGCCCGTCACCGCGTGCGGGATGGTGTCGCCGCGCAACGGGTAGCGCACCAGGTTCTTGCGCGCGTCGCGCACAGCCTTCTCGATGCTGGTAGGCACTTCACGCGCCTTGCCCTGCCCGTAACCCACGACGCCCTTGCGGTCGCCGACGATCACCAGCGCCGCAAAGCTGAAGCGACGTCCGCCCTTCACCACCGCCGAAGTGCGGTTGACGCGCACGACCTTTTCCTCGCCGAGTTCCAGGTCCCGTGCCGAAATCCGATGGCCCATGCTCAATCCTGTTTGCTAATCCCAACGGCCGCTCAGGCGGCCAGGTTTCTTAAAACTCCAGTCCTGCCTCGCGGGCCGCATCGGCCAGCGCCTTGACGCGGCCGTGATAGCGGAACTGCCCGCGGTCAAAGGCCACCTGCTTGATGCCCTTGGCAAGCGCCAGTTCGGCGATCTTCTTGCCGATGGTCCTGGCGCCCTCAATGTTGCCCGAGTTCTTGTCGGCGTTGCTCTTGCCGACGGTGGTGGCGCTGCACAGCGTCTGACGGGTCTTGTCGTCGATGATCTGCACCGAGATGTGCTTGATCGAGCGGTTCACCGACAGGCGCGGGCGCGTGCCGGCCGCACGGATGCGGTTGCGTGTGCTGAACGCGCGGCGCCTGACGCGGTTGAATTTGCTTTTATGAGCCTTCATCTGTTTGCCTCATGCGGCGACCCGGGGCCGCCCGTCCGTTGCCTTACTTGCCGCCGCCCACGAAGGACTTGCCGGCCTTGCGCACGATGCGCTCGCCCTCGTAACGCACGCCCTTGCCCTTGTACGGCTCGGGCTTGCGGGCGGCGCGGATCTGCGCTGCGAATTCGCCGACCGCCTGCTTGTCGATGCCTGTGACCTCGATGCGCTGCGGGTTGGGAATCGCCACGTTGACGCCGGCGGGCGGTTCCATGTCGACGGTGTGGCAGAAACCGAGCTGCAGAACCAGCTTCTTGCCCTGCATCTTGCCCTGCCAACCCACGCCCACGATGTCGAGGTTGCGCTGGTAGCCCTTGGTCACGCCCACGATCATGTTGGAGATCAGCGCGCGGGTGGTGCCGTGCAGCGCCTTGGCCAGCTTGCTTTCATTGCGCCGACCGACGTTGACGGTGTTGCCCTCGACGGCCACGGTGATCTCGGGGCGGAAGGTCACTTCCAGCGAGCCCTTGGAGCCCTGGACCGCGACCTGATTGCCCTTCACCTCGACCTTGACGCCGGAGGGGATTTCAATTGGTTGTTTGCCGACTCGTGACATCGTTCTGTCCGTCCTGGGCCTTAGCCCACCTTGCAGAGCACTTCGCCGCCGACACGCTGCTTGCGGCATTCGCGGTCGCTGAGCACGCCCTTGCTGGTTGAGAGAATGCAGATGCCCATGCCGCCGCGCACGCGCGGGATGCTTCCCGCCTCGGAGTACACCCGGCGACCGGGTTTGCTGACGCGGTCGATGTTATGGATCACATGCTCGCCGTCCGGGCCGTAGCGCAGCTCAAGCACCAGCCTGCGCATGTGGCCGTCACCGTCGACGCGCACCGCGTTCACGTAGCCCTCGCGCCGCAGCACGTTGGCCAGTTCATTCTTCAGTTTCGAGTACGGGATGCTCACCTCAGGGTTTCCGTTGCGGGTCGCATTGCGGATCCGAGTCAGCATGTCCGAAATTGGGTCGTTCATCGACATCTGGTACTACTCCAGTGGGTCGAACCTATGGTTAATTCCTCTACCAGCTCGCCTTGCGCATGCCCGGGATCTCTCCCTTGCTCGCAAGTTCACGCAGGCAGCAACGGCAGATCTGCAGCTTGCGGTACACCGCACGCGGGCGACCGCAGATCTGACAACGGTTGCGGTGCCGGGTGCTGAACTTTGGCGGCCGCTTCGACTTCTCTACTAGACACGTTCTTGACACAGGTTATCTCCGGTCCGACTTCGTTGTTTCCGCCGCCTAGGCCGCCGCGCCCTTCTTCGGCGCGACTTTCTTCAGCGGCATGCCCAGCCCCAGCAGCAGCTCGCGCGAGTGATCGTCGTTGCCGCCGCTGATGGTGAAGGCGATGTTCATTCCCTGCACTTCTTTCACCTTGTCGAGGTCGATGTCAGGGAAGATCGACTGCTCGTTGAGGCCCATGTTGTAGTTGCCGCGGCGGTCAAAACCCTTGGCGCTCAGGCCCTGGAAGTCGCGGATGCGGGGCACCGCCACGCTGATCAGCTTCTCCAGGAACAGCCACATGCGGTCGCCGCGCAGCGTCACCTTGGCGCCCACGGTGTCGCCTTCGCGCAGCTTCCAGGTCGCGGCGGCCGTCTTGGCGCGGCAGATCAGCGCCTTCTGGCCCGCGATCAGGCTGAGCTCGGAGGTCAGGGACTCGGCCATGCCCTTGTTCTTGGAGGCCTTGCCGAATCCCATGTTCAGGGTGATCTTCTTCAGCTGCGGTACCGCCATGATGTTCTCGATGGCGAACTTTTCGCGCAGCATCGGGACCACTTCCTCGCGGTACTTCTTCTTCAGCCTGGGCTCTGTCTTGCTCATGACCTTCTCGCCTTGTTCCGTTGTCGCTTCTCGCGACCTCCCTGCCTTGCGGCCGGGCTCGTTTAGTCGTCAATCACCGTTTTGGTGCTCTTGAAGTAGCGCACCCGCTTGCCGTTCTCGCGCTTGAAGTGCACGCGCTCGGCCTTGCCCGCCTTGGCGTTCCACACCATCACGTTGGCAACGGGGATCGGCGCCTCGCGCTGCACGCGGCCGCCCTGCGGGTTGGCCTCGGACTTGCGCAGGTGCTTCCAGACCATGTTCTTGCCCTCAACGATCACGCGTTGCGAGCGACGGTCGACGCGCAGCACCTTGCCGCTGGGCTGGGCGCGGTCTTCCGCGGTCTGGGGGCGATCCTTGCCCTTGATGATCTGTACTTCGTCTCCGACTTTTACCTGCATGGCTAGATCACCTCGTTCGCCAGGCTGACGATCTTCATGAACTTCTTGGCGCGCAGCTCACGGGCCACGGCGCCGAAAATGCGCGTGCCGACCGGGTTGCCGTCCTTGTCCACGATCACGGCGGCGTTGCGGTCGAACCGCACGTAGCTACCGTCCTCGCGGCGCACAGCACGACGCGTCCGCACGATCACGCAGCGCACGATGCGCTTCTTCTTGTCCTTCTTGGTGGTCTTCTTGAACAGCTCGCAGGTCGGGGTGGCGGACTTGATCACACCCACGATTACGTCGCCCACCGTCGCGTAGCGGCGGCCGCTGTTGCCCAGCACCTTCACGCACACCACGGTGCGCGCGCCGGTGTTGTCGGCCACATCCATGACTGTCTGTTCCTGGATCATCGTTCTGCTCTTCCGTCACGCCTCTGCGTGGACACTGCCTTCGTTCTCTAACCCTGCGCCGCCGCGGTTTCCGGCTCTTCGCGCAGGCCTTCGTGGGCGCGGCGCACCACGCGCACCAGGCGCCAGGACTTCAGCTTGCTGAGCGGGCGGGTGGCCATGATCTCGACCAGGTCGCCCACGTGCGCCTCGTTGTTCTCGTCGTGCGCGTGCAGCTTCTTGCGGCGCTTCATGTAGCGGTGCGTCCGCGGGTGCTTCACCTGTCGCTCCCACAGCACGGTGATGGTCTTTTCCATCTTGTCGCTGGTCACCACGCCCTGCAGGCGGCGGCGCTGGTTGCGGTCGTTCTTCTTTTCTTCCGTCATTGGTCTCTCCGGCCGCGGGCGTGCGCCCTCGGCTTACCCTCTACTTTTCAGCCAGCGCGCCCAGTTCGCGGATCGTGCGCTGCACCTGAGCCAGCCGGCGCTGCAGGTTGCGACGCGTGTTCTTCTGCCGGGCGTCGCCCTCGTGCGGCGCACCCAGCTTCTTGATCGCCTCGGACAGCTTCGTCTCCTCGGACTTGGCCCGCGCCAGGGTCTCGCGGCCCGACAGCACCGTCTTGATCCGGGCGATCTCGCGGCGGCGCTTCAGCATCTCGGCGCCGCGCTGCGGGGTCATCGCCTCGGTGGTGAAACGCGCCTTGAAGTTCTCCTGGGCAAGCTGGTTGACCCGGCCCACCAGTTCCTTCTCGGGCTGTCCTTTGATCGCGTCGAAACTCATGCTCTTCACTCCGTGCGCCCCTTGGGGCGTGTATTTCCTTAGCCTACGCGGTGCTGGCGTTCCACCATGCGGCAGCGCACCGGCATCTTGTTGGCGGCCTTGGCCAGCGCCTCACGGGCCAGCTCGATGTTCACGCCGCCGACCTCGAACATCACGACGCCGGGCTTCACCACGGCGCACCAGAACTCCGGCTCGCCCTTGCCGCTGCCCTGCCGGGTTTCGAGCGGCTTGGCCGAAACCGGCTTGTGCGGGAACACGCGGATCCAGTACTTGCCGGCCTTGCCCACCGCGCGGCTGATCGCGATACGCGCAGCCTCGATCTGGCGGCCGGTGATCCAGCCCGGCTCCAGGGTCTGGAGGCCGGCGTCACCGAACGCCACGAAGTTGCCGCGGCTGGCCTGGCCCTTCACCACGCCGCGCATCACCTTGCGGTACTTGGTCCTGCTAGGAAGTAAGGCCATATTTCGCCTCCTCCGTCTGCTTCATCAGGCCGCGGTTGATCCAGACCTTGATACCGAGAATGCCGTACGTGGTCTTGGCTTCCGCGAAACCGTAGTCAATGTCAGCGTCCAGGGTGCTGAGGGGCACCGAGCCCCACACCTGCTTCTCGACGCGTCCCAGGTCCGCGCCGCCGAGACGGCCGGCGCACACCACCTTGCAGCCCAGCGCGCCGCCTCCGCGGATCAGCTCGAGCTCGCGCTTGATGGCGCGGCGGAAGCTTCCGCGGCGCTCAAGCTGCTCGGCGATACGCTCGGCCGCGAGCTGTGCGTCCAGCTCGGGCTTCTGGACCTCCATCACCCGGATGTCCACCAGCTTGCCGTCGGTCAGCAGGCTGATTTCCTTCTCGAGGTCGCTGAGCCGGTTGGTCTTCTTGCCGATCAGCATGCCCGGCTTGGCCGTGAACACGTAGACCGTGATCTTGTCGTCACCCTTGCGTTCAATCTCGACGCGCGGAATCGCGGCGAACTTGTAGACGCTCAGGATGTGCTTGCGGATCCTCGAGTCTTCCACCAGATAGGTGCCGAAAGCCTTCTTGTTCGCGTACCAGCGCGAACGCCAGGGCTTGGTGACGCCCACCCGGAATCCGTACGGCCTGATCTTCTGACCCATCGTTTCTCTCCGAGAGCCGAGCTTGCTCTCAACTTGCCTACTTCTTCTTGTCCGACTTCTTGGCGGACTTGGTTTCCGACTTCTTTTCTGCCTTCTTTTCTGTCTTCTTGGCGGGCTTCTTTTCGGACTTCTTCTCCGCCTTCTTTTCCGGCTTGGCTTCCGCCTTCCTGGCCGGCTTCTTTTCAGCCTTGGGCGCGGCTTCCGCCTTTGCTTCGGCCTGCTGCTCGACCGGGGCCTGCATGCGGCCGGTCTTGATCAGGCGCTGCTCGCGGCTCAGGCGCTGGCGAGGCTTGCGCCAGGCCGGCTTGCCCTTGGCCTTTTCCTCAAGGTACTCGGGCTCCGCCACCGTGACGTGTATGTGGCAGGTGTAGCGCGTGAAGGGGTTGGCCATGCCGCGCGAGCGCGGGCGCCAGCGCTTCATGCGCGGGCCCTCGTCAACGCGCGCTTCCGCCACCACCAGGCTGTCCGTCTCGATGTCGATGCCGTTGCGGTTGCCGTACTCTTCGGCGTTGGCGACGGCGGACTGGATCAGCTTGCGGATCGCCGGCGCCGCGCGACGGTTCACGAACTGCAGCAGCACCATCGCCTCATCGGCGCCGCGGCCTCGCACCGCGTCCATCACGAGTCGCGCTTTACGCGCGCTCATGCGCAGGTTGCGGGCGGTGGCACTGAACTCTCGCTTCATTCCCTCGGCCATGACAGCCGTCTCCTTCTCTCTGCGTCTGCCGCGGCCTTAGGCCTTGCGGTGACCGGTGTGGCCCTTGTAGTTGCGGGTCGGGCTGAACTCGCCCAGCTTGTGCCCCACCATGTCCTCGGTGACGAACACCCGCAGGTGCTGCTTCCCGTTGTGAACCAGGAACGTCAGGTTCACGAACTCGGGAATGATGGTGCTGGCGCGCGACCAGGTCTTGATCGCCTCGCGGCCACCCTGTTCCTTGACGCGAAGCACCTTGTTCATCAGCTTCGGGTCGACAAACGGTCCCTTCTTTAGCGAACGGGGCATCCCTTCTCCTACTTCTTCGCCTGGCTCTTCCGGCGGCGCTGCCGGATAATCATCTTGTTCGACGGGTTCTTCGGACGCCGCGTCTTCGGGCCCTTGGACAGGTTGCCGTGCGCGTCCACCGGCTGGCGACCGCCGCCGGTGCGGTCGTTACCGCCGCCGTGCGGGTGGTCCACCGGGTTCTTGCTGGTACCGCGGTTCTTCGGCTTGCGTCCCAGCCAGCGGTTACGCCCCGCCTTGCCGATCGAAATGTTCATGTGGTCCAGGTTGCCGACCTGCCCGATGGTGGCGCGGCAGGTCTTGTGCACGCGGCGGATTTCGCCGCTGGGCATCTGCACCGCCATCCAGGTGTCGTCCACGCGACCGGAAAGCACGCACTGCGCGCCGGCGCCGCGGGCGATCTGGCCGCCCTTGCCGGGCTGCAGCTCCACGTTGTGGATCGCCAGACCCTGCGGGATCTTGTCCAGCGGCAGGCAGTTGCCCACGCGCGGCTCGGCGTCCGGGCCGCTGCTCACCACGTCGCCGGCCTTCAGGCCGTGCGGCGCCAGGATGTAATCCTTGTGCCCGTTGGCGTACCAGATCTGGGCCACGAAGCAGCTGCGGTTCGGGTCGTACTCGATGGCCTTGACTGTCGCCGGCACGCCGTCAAAGCGCGCGCGCTTGAAGTCGATCTCGCGGTAGCGCCGCTTGTGGCCGCCGCCGCGGTAAAAGGCGGTGATACGACCGCGGTTGTTGCGCCCGCCGGTGCCGCGCTTGCCCTTGGTTTTGCCCTTCAGGGGCTCGACCTTGTCGAGCTCGCTGTAGTCGACGATGCGCGTGTGGCGCAGCGACGGGGTGCGGGGTTGGAAACTCTTGATCGGCATTTCTCTCTGACCTTTTTCTGCCGGTTTATCGCCCCGGCTCGGGCATGGTTCCATTGGCTGAGGCGTTCACTACGCCCCGGCATGATCAGGTGATCTCGATGCTTTCGCCCTTCTCGAGGGTCACCAGCGCCTTCTTCCAGTCCGACTCGTTGAAGTAGCCGTAACGGTTGCGACGGTTGCGGCGCCCCTTCATGCGGATCGTGCGCACCGCCTTGACCTTCACCTTGAACACGTCCCGCACCGCCTGCGCGATCTGCAGCTTGTTGGCGTTCAGGTCGACCTCGAAGGCGTACACGCCTTCCTGCATCTGCACGCTGCTCTTTTCCGTGATCAGCGGGCGTTTCAGGACTTCGAACTGCTGGGTCTGTACCGGCATCTCTAGCTCTCCTTGCCCGCGCTCACGCCGCCCTTGAGGGCGTCGAAAGCTTCGCGTGTCAGCAGCAGGCGGCGCTGCCTGGCGACCTCGTAGGCGTTCAGCTGCGCCACCGGGCGCACCAGCGAACGCGGAACGTTGCGCGCCGACAGGTAAAAATTGCGGTCTTCCTTCGCCAGGCCAAGCAGCAGCGAGCCGTGGTCAAGCCCGGCCGTGCGCAGCATCCTGGTCAGGCGGGCGGTCTTCGGCTTGTCGAAGCTGAGACCGTCCACCACCGCCACGTCGCCGGCACGGAACTTGGCCAGCAGCGCGCTTTCCAGCGCAAGCTTCTTCATCTTGGCCGGGATGCGCACACGGTAGCTGCGCGGGTGCGGACCGTGGGCCACGCTGCCCTTCACGCGGTGCGGGGCGTGCTTCTGGCCCGTGCGTGCGCGACCAGTGCCCTTCTGGCGCCAGGGCTTCTTGTTGGAGCCAGCGACGTCGGAAAGGTTCTTGCTGTTGGCGTTGCCCTGGCGGCGGTTCGCCTCGTAGGCGATCACCACTTCGCGCAGGGTGCGGCTCTTGACCTTGTCGCCGAACACGGACTCGTCGAAGGAGATCTTCTCCTTGGCCTTGCCCTCAGCGTCATATACCTGGACTTCGATCATCTTCATTTCCCGTCAGCAGCGACCGGCTCGGCCGCGTCAGGTCTCTACTGTCCCTTGCCCTTGCGCAGCGCGCGGTCTTCCTTCTTGGCGCGCTTGGCCTTGGCCTTGCGCACGGTGATTTCCGCACCGTTGAAGCCGGGCACCGCGCCGTTGAGGTACAGCAGGTTGCGCTCGGCGTCGACGCGCGCAACCATCAGGTTCCGCACGGTCACCGTCTCGTTGCCGTAGTGGCCGGGCATGCGCTTGCCCTTCAGCACGTGCGCGATGTTGGTGTTCGTGCCCGTCGAGCCCGGCTCGCGGGTGTTCTTGGTACCGTGGCCGCGGGGACCGCTGTTGAAGCCGTGGCGCTTGATGCCGCCCTGGTAACCGCGTCCCTTGGTGCGCCCGGTGACGTCGACAAACTCGCCTTCCTGGAACACGTCACCGACCTTGACCACGTCGCCGGCCTTGAGTGCGGCGGCCTCGTCAAGGCGCACTTCGCGCAGGGTGCGGCGAGGCTCGGCGCCGGCTTTCTTCCAGTGGCCCTTGAGCGGCTTGCTGACGCGGTTCAGCTTGATGTCGCCGAAACCGAGCTGCACGGCGTGGTAGCCGTCGTTTTCGACGTCCTTGACCTGGGCGACAGTGCAGGGGCCGACTTCAAGGATGGTCACGGGCACAACCGTGCCGTCATCCTTGAAGATCTGGCTCATCTCCCGCTTCTTGCCCAGCAGCATTTTGACTGACATCGTTCTTCCTTTATCTACCGACTTGGTCCGGCCAGAGGTCGGCGCAGCATCCCGCTGCCTTCACCGTTTTCATCCGCGCGCTTTCGCTTGCGGGCTGATCACCTGCATCAGGTGTTGATGCGCACTTCTACGCCGGCCGGCAGGTTCAGAGTCTGCAGGGCGTCCACCGTGCGAGAACTGGGCTGACCGATGTAGATCAGCCGCTTGTGCGTGCGGATCTCGAACTGCTCCCGGCTCTTCTTGTCGATGTGCGGGCTGCGCAGCACGGTGTAGCGCTCCACCCGCGTCGGCAGCGGGATGGGGCCCGAAACGCGAGCGCCGCTGTCCCTTGCCGAGTCACAGATCTGGCGTGCCGACTGATCCAGCAGCTCGTGATCGTAGCCTTCAAGGCGAATCTTGATCTGCACGTTGCCTGATTCCTTCGCCATAACCCACCAACTTCCAAAGACTTACACCTGAACTTCAGAGCCTGTTCGAAAAAGGGCGAGAAGGGTATCGCTGCCCGGCCTTTCCGTCAAGCCATCGTTTTCGCAAATCCGACTAGCGCCTTGCCCCCGCCTTGGCGCCGCCACGCTCGGCCATGATCTTCTCACGGATGTGCGAGGGGCAGATTTCGTAGCGGTAGGGTTCCATGCTGTAGTTCGCACGGCCCTGGCTGAGGCCGCGCACCGCCTGCACGTAGCCGAACATTTCGCTCAGCGGCGCAATGGCGGTGATGATCGTGATGTCCTCGTCCTTCTCGCTGCTCTCGATGCGGGCGCGGCGGCTGTTGAGGTCGCCGATCACGGAACCCTGGAACTCGTGGGGCGTGCGCACTTCCACCTTCATCATGGGCTCGAGGATCTCGGTGCCGGCGCGCTCCAGCAGTTCGCGGTACGCGAGGCGCGAGGCGTCCTTGTACGCGAAATCCTTCGAGTCAACGTCGTGGTAGCTGCCGTCGTAAAGCTCGGCCTTGATGCCTTGCAGCGGGTAGCCGGCGAGGCCGCCCGTGCGGCAGGCTTCCTGGATGCCGTCCAGGGCGCTCTTGATGAACTGGCGCGGAATCGCGCCGCCCACCACCTCGTCCTCGACCATGATCTTGTCGCGCTCTTCCTCGGGCAGGCTGGACCAGCGGACCTTCACGTGACCGTAGCTGCCGGCGCCGCCGGTCTGCTTCTTGTGCAGGCCTTCGGTCTCGATGGTGCCGTTGATCAGCACGGTTTCGCGGTAGGCCACGCGCGGCTGACCGACGGCGGCGTCCACCTTGAACTCGCGCAGAATGCGGTCGCGGATGATGTCGAGGTGCAGCTCACCCATGCCGGAGATGACGGTCTGCTGTGTCTCCGGATCGAGCTTGATTTTGAAGGTCGGGTCGTCCTTGGCCATGCGGTTCAGCGCGTTGGCGAGCTTCTCGCGGTCGGCGTTGGTCTTGGGCTCAATGGACATGGCGATCACGGTGGCCGGGAAGGTGATCGCACCCAGGGCCAGCTTGTCGTCTTCCGAGCACAGGGTGTCGCCGGTAACGGTGGCGTTCAGGCCCAGCACCGCGACGATGTCGCCGGCGCCCGCCTCTTCGATGTTTTCGCGCTTGATGGAGTGCATGCGCAGCAGGCGGTTGATTCGTTCACGCTTGCGGGAACGCGGGTTGTACACCGCAGCACCCGACTTCAGGATCCCCGAGTAAATGCGCAGGTAGGTCAGGTCGCCGTGCTGCTCGGACATGGTCTTGAAGGCGAGGCAGGCCAGCGCTCCGTTCGTGTCGGCGCCCAGCTTGCGCGGGGTCTGCTTGTCCTGGGGCTCATCGGAATCCGGGTCAAAGGCGTCGACCGGCGGGATGTCCAGCGGGCTGGGCAGATACCACAGCACGCCGTTCAGCACTTCCTGCACGCCCTTGTCGCGCAGCGCGCTGCCGCAGTAAACGGGGATCAGCTTGAAATCGTTGCAGCCCTTGCGCAGGCCGCGGCGGATCATCTCCTGGGTAACGTCGCCGAGCCGCTCCTCGAGCAGCAGCATGCCGATTTCTTCGTCGACGTCCGCCAGCTTCTCGATCATCTCCTGGCGGGCCAGCTCGGCGTCTTCCTTATAGTCGCTGGGGATTTCGTGGGTGACGCGCTGCAGGCCGTGGTCGCCCTCGAAGGTAATGGCCTTCATTTCAACCAGGTCGATGACGCCCTTGAACTCCGTCTCCTGGCCCCAGGGCAGCTGCACCGGGCAGGGGTTGGTATTCAGGCGGCGGATCATCGAATCGACGGCCTTTTTGAAGTTCGCGCCGATCTTGTCCATCTTGTTGATGAAGCAGATACGGGGAACCTTGTACTTGTTGGCCTGGCGCCACACCGTTTCCGACTGGGCCTCCACACCTTCCTTGCCGTCGAACACGGTGACCGCGCCGTCGAGCACGCGCAGGCTGCGCTCGACCTCGGCGGTGAAGTCGACGTGTCCCGGGGTGTCGATCAGGTTGATGGTGTACTTCTCGCCGGTCAGGGGGTCGGTCCAGTTGCAGGTAGTGGCGGCCGAGGTGATGGTGATGCCGCGTTCGCGCTCCTGCTCCATCCAGTCCATGGTGGCTGCGCCTTCGTGCACCTCACCGATGTCGTGTTCTTTGCCGGTGTAGAAAAGGATACGCTCGGACGTGGTTGTCTTACCCGCGTCGATGTGCGCGATCACGCCGATGTTACGCGTATGGGCCAAGTCGAGAATTGACACTTGCTTCTCCGGTTGTCCTGTCTCGTCCGTCAAAAAAACATTGGGCCGGCAGCCCGCCTAAACCGGGCGCCGGCCCAAACGGAAGTTTCCGTTTGCCTGGCGCCCGAAACTTACCCGACACCGCGGGCAGTTTTTCAGGCCCCGTCCCGGGAACTACACCCGGGACCTGTATGCGGGCCGCTTTCACGGCCTTTGTACTGCTACTCCGCCGGCTTCCGCCGAAAGCGGGGCGGGAAGTGTATGGTTTTCGCCCCCAAAGTCAACGGGGCGGGTGCTACCAGGCGAAGTGGCTGAAGGCCTTGTTGGCCTCGGCCATGCGGTGCGTTTCTTCACGCTTCTTGACCGCGGCGCCCTCGCGCTTGAACGCGTCGCCCAGCTCCTCGGCGAGGCACTGGTACATGGGCTTGCCCTTGCGCGAGCGCGCGGCGCTGATCAGCCAGCGGAAGGCCAGGGCCTGCTGGCGCTTGGCGCCGACCGGCTTGGGCACCTGGTATGTGGCGCCGCCGACGCGCTTGCTGCGCACCTCGACCATGGGGCGGATGTTGTTCACCGCCTCGTTGAAGATTTCCAGCGGCTCCTTCTCGGGGATGCGCTGCTTCAGCACATCCAGCGCGTCGTACACGATGCGCTGGGCCGTGGTGCGCTTGCCGCGCTCCATGATCGAGTTGATGAACTTGGTCAGCAACTTGCTGTTGTAGACCGGGTCCGCCTGCAGGAATCGTTCAGTTGACTTGTAGTTACGGGGCATACGTTCTCTTGCTCCGAAACGCCTCTGTTTGCGTAAGGGGCGCGAATCGTAGCAGTGGACTTAAGAGCGTCAAGCAGGGGGAAAACAAGAATGTTCCAACTTTCTTTCGTCTTCAAAAGCCGTATTTCCGGGCCTTGACAGCCACACGTGAGCGCGGCCGGCCGTGTCAGCGAAAATTGCAGAACCGCCGGGACGTCATTGGTTGCATATCAAACTTTTCACCAAGCGGCCCCACGCGGAAAAAACACACGCGCCCCGCGGGTGCGGGGCGCGTGCGATTCACATTCAGCTACTTGCCGCGCTTCGCGCCGTACTTGCTGCGACTCTGCTTGCGTCCGTCCACGCCCTGCGTGTCCAGCGCGCCGCGCACGATGTGGTAGCGCACGCCCGGCAGGTCGCGCACGCGGCCGCCGCGCACCAGCACGATGTTGTGCTCCTGCAGGTTGTGGCCCTCGCCCGGGATGTAGGCGGTCACTTCCTTCTGGTTGGAAAGGCGCACGCGCGCGATCTTGCGCAGCGCCGAGTTCGGCTTCTTGGGGGTGGTGGTGCGCACCTGCAGGCACACGCCGCGCTTGAACTGGTTGGCGTCAAGGCCCGGGCACTTGCTCTTCTTCTGGACTCGCTTGCGACCCTTGCGGGAAAGCTGGTTCAACGTCGGCATATAGTTCGTTTCCTGCGTTCTAAACAACCTTCAAAGGGCGAGAAGTCTACTTTTTCCCCGCCGGATTCAAGAGCCCGGACGCCAGTTTTTCTTCCAGCCCGCTCCACTCAGCCCGCTGCTCCTCGGGCAGACCGTGAATCGCCGCCAGCGCCAGCCGCCGCGCCTCGGGGCCGCGAGCGCTGCTGCCGTCAAGGGCTTCCGCCGCGAATGCGTACTGCGCCAGCAGCGTAACGTAGTCCTCAGGATACAGGCCCGTATCCTCCAGCGCCGGCAGCCGCCCCTCGTCGTAGTCGCGCAGACGGTTCCCCCACCGCACGCACAACTCGTGGTTTTCGCGGCCGTACCAGGAGTCGACGGCCAGGGCGATCACCACGTTGCGCCAGCCCAGGTCGTTCATGCGATACGCGGCCTCGTAAGCGGTTTTGAAGGCGGGCTCCGGGTCGCCGCCTGTGTGCAGCTCGATGCGTGCGAGATCAAGGCAGGTCTGCACCAGCAGGCGGTCGTCGTCGAGGCGCTCGACGTCGCGCTCGGCGCGTCTCGCAAAGCTTCGCGCCGCGGCGGGGTCGTCGGCATCCAGGAACTGGAAGGCCAGGTCGCGGGCGACCTCGACGGCCCGCGCGTGGGCCTCGATGCCGGCCAGCGCGCGCAGCGCCTCGTCGCCGGCGCGCGCGGCCCCCACCTTGTCGCCGTCGCCCAGCAGCAGCACCACGCGGGCGAGCCGCGCGTCGGCCAGCAGGCGTCCGTCATCGCCGGCATCCAGCGCATCCAGCAGCTCCCGGGCCTTGGCGGGGTCGCGCCCTTCGCCCCCGCGCGCCCAGATGGTTGCCCTTACAACCTTGAGGTAGCCGAGTTCGCGGGCGTGCCCGGCGGAAAGCATGCCTTCCGCCGTTTCCACCGAGGTCGCGGCCAGTGCGCGCTTTCCGTCGCGCTCAAACGCCCGGGCCTGCTCGAGCTTGAAGGCCACGGCCTGCAGGTCGTAATCGCTTTCCGCGCTGCGGTCGGTCAGCGGAGGCGGGGCCGCGCCTTCGTCAGCCTGCGGGGTGGAAGCGCAGGCCGCGAGCAGCAGGCAGAGCAGCAGGACGAACGGCAAACGGAGCCCGCGATGTGCGGGCTCCGTTGCCGGGTCATGGATGATGCGGGTCTTCACTATGCCACTCCGCTGGCAACCTTTTCCGACGCCGGCTCCAGGGACTCGCGCTGGATGTCGGTGCGGTGGTACATCGGGAAGCCGCTGCCGGCCGGGATGCGGTGCCCGAGGATGATGTTTTCCTTGAGGCCCGCCAGGAAGTCCCGCTTGCCGGCGATGGCCGCCTCGGTCAGCACCTTGGTGGTTTCCTGGAAGCTGGCGGCGCTGAGGAAGCTCTCGCTCTGCAGGCTGGCCTTGGTGATGCCCAGCAGCAGGGGCTTGAAGGTGGCGGGTTTGCCGCCCTCCTCGAGCACGCGCTTGTTCTCCTTGCGGATTGACACGCGATCCACCACCGTACCTCGCAGGAAACTGGTGTTGCCCTCGTTGGCGATGCGCACCATGCGGAGCATCTGGCCGACGATGATCTCGATGTGCTTGTCGTTGATGCCCACGTTCTGGCTGCGGTACACCTTCTGCACTTCCGCCAGCAGGAACTCCTGAACCGCGTCCTTGCCCTGGATGTCCAGGATGTCCTGCGGCACGCGCGAACCCTCGGTGAGGGTTTCACCGGCCTTCACGCGGTCGCCGGTGCGCACCTTGATCGACATGCGGGCCGGGATGGAATGCTCGGCCACTTCGCCGGTGTCGCTGCGCACGAAGACGGTGCGCTTGCCGCGCTTCTTGTCTTCGCTGAGCTCGACCGTGCCGTCGATCTTGGTGATGATCGCGGGCTCCTTGGGCTTGCGGGCTTCCAGCAGCTCGGTGACGCGGGGCAGACCGCCGGTGATGTCCTGGGTGCCGCCGATTTCGCGGACCGTCTTGGCCAGCACTTCGCCCGCCTTCACCTTCTGACCGTCCTTGACCACGATGGTCGATTTCTCGGCCAGCGGATAGTAGGCCAGCACGTTGCCCTTGTTGTCCTCGATGCGGACCTGCGGGTGCAGGTCGCCCTTGTGCTCGATCACGACGCGCTGCTTGGTCTGCGTCTCGTGCTCGATCTCTTCCTTGAAGGTGCGGCCTTCGATCAGGTCGTCGTACACGATCTTGCCGTCCACCTCGGCGATGATCGGCGTGGAGTGCGGATCCCAGTCGCACAGCACCTTGCCGGCCTTGGCGATCTTCTCGCCGTCGGGCACCCTGAGGCTGGCGCCCAGCGGGATCTGGTGGGTGTCCAGCACGGCGCCGTCCTTGTCGACGATGTAGATTTCGCCCTTGCTGCTGACCACGATGTTCTCACCCTCGGCGTTGGTCACCACGCGCAGGTTGCTGCCGTACTTGACCGTGCCCGGGCGCACGATGCGGATGTCCTTGTCGACGCTGGCGTGGGTGGCCGTACCGCCGATGTGGAAGGTGCGCATCGTGAGCTGCGTGCCCGGCTCGCCGATCGACTGCGCGGCGATGATGCCGACGGCCAGCCCGAGCTCGACCATTTCCTCACGGCTGAGGTCCGCGCCGTAGCAGAGCTGGCAGCAGCCCGTGTCGCTTTCGCAGGTCAGGGCGCTGCGCACGCGGATCTTCTGGAATCCCAGGTCCTCGATCTGCTTGGCCATCTCGGCCGAGACCAGGGTGTTGCGCTTGATCAGGATCTCCTTGGTCTGCGGGTGGCGGATGTCGTCGTTCACCACGCGGCCGCGGATCGACTCGGCCAGGCTGATCTCGACCTTTTCGCCCTTGAACACGGAACGCTTGTCGACGCCCTGGTCGGTGCCGCAGTCGCGCTCGGTGACCACCACGGTCTGGGCGACGTCGGCCAGCTTGCGGGTCAGGTAGCCCGAGTCGGCGGTCTTCAGCGCGGTGTCGGCCAGGCCCTTGCGCGCGCCGTGGGTGGACGAGAAGTACTCGAGCACCTTCAGGCCTTCACGGAAGTTGGCCTTGATCGGCGTCTCGATGATTTCGCCGCCCGGCTTTGCCATCAGGCCGCGCATGCCGGCCAGCTGGCGAACCTGCTCGGTGCTGCCTCGGGCGCCGCTGGTCACCATCATGAAAATGGGGTTGAGGTACGGCTTGCCGTCGCGTTCGTCGTTCTTGAGCACGTCCATCATGGCGCGGCCGATTTCCTCGCGGGCGTGGGTCCACTCGTCGATCACGTGGTTGCGGCGCTCGCGGTCGGTAATCACGCCCTGGCGGTAGCGGCGGTCAAGCTCGTCGACCACCTTCTGCGACTTCTTGAGGATGTCTTCCTTCACTCCCGGCGAGCGCATGTCGTCCTTGCCGATGCTGCAGCCCGCGCGGGTGGCCGACTTGAATCCGAACTCCTTGATGTCGTCCAGCAGGTGCAGGGTCGCGATGCGGCCCAGCCGCTTGTAGCAGTGGGCGATCACCGCGCTGACCTGCTTCTTGCCGATCGGGTAATTGAAGAACGGCATTCCCAGCGGGAGGATGTCATTGAACAGGATACGGCCGGGGGTGGTCTCGATCATGAACGCCCGGGTGTAGGCCGCACTGCTCTCAAGCCATTCCTCGTAGAGATCGCGGTCGTCGAAGGTGTCGCGGTCGAGTCCGAGCGTCCAGTCGACGTTGGGCGTCTCGGTGTGCCCGCTGGTGACGTTGCCGCTGGCGTCGTAGGCCACCTTGTGGGCGGGGATCAGCACCTTGATCCTGGCGTGGGTGCCGAGCTTGCCGTGGCTGTAGGCGCTGATCACCTCTTCGGGCGACGAGAACCACTTGCCTTCGCCCTCTTCCTTGGCGTTGTCGGCGGTCATGTAGTACAGGCCGAGCACCATGTCCTGGCTGGGCGTGATGATCGGGTTGCCGTGGGCCGGGCTGAAGATGTTGTGGATCGACAGCATCAGCGTGTGGGCCTCGATCTGCGCCTCGAAGCTGAGCGGCAGGTGCACGGCCATCTGGTCGCCGTCGAAGTCGGCGTTGAATCCGCCGCAAACCAGCGGGTGGATCTTGATGGCGTTGCCTTCCACCAGCACCGGCTCAAAGGCCTGGATGCCCATGCGGTGCAGGGTCGGCGCGCGGTTGAGCAGCACCGGGTGCTTGTCGATCACTTCCTCGAGGATGTCCCACACCTCTTCGTCGCGGCGCTCGAGCATCTTCTTGGCGCTCTTGATGGTGTCGGCCAGGCCGAGCTCGCGCAGGCGGCGGATGATGAAGGGCTGGTACAGCTCAAGCGCGATCTTCTTGGGAAGGCCGCACTGGTGCAGCTTCAGTTCGGGCTCGACCACGATGACCGAGCGGGCCGAGTAGTCGACTCGCTTGCCCAGCAGGTTTTCGCGGAAGCGGCCCTGCTTGCCCTTGATCATGTCGGTCAGCGACTTGAGCGGGCGGTTGCGCGAGCCGAGCACCGGGCGCCGGCAGCGGTTGTTGTCGAACAGCGCGTCGGCCGACTGCTGCAGCATGCGCTTTTCGTTGCGGATGATGACCTCGGGCGCGTTGAGGTCGATCAGCTTCTTGAGCCGGTTGTTACGGTTGATCAGGCGGCGGTACAGGTCGTTGAGGTCGCTGGTGGCGAAGTTGCCGCTCTCGAGCTGCACCAGCGGGCGCAGGTCGGGCGGGATCACCGGGATCACGTCGAGGATCATCCACTGCGGG